>Ga0316209_1000583_pt1 | contig 58535 bp, 57 predicted proteins | sample 6monopyrite_MG_FD_204945 | JGI IMG/M metagenome (GOLD analysis project Ga0316209, IMG submission 204945) | Microbial mat bacterial communities from mineral coupon in-situ incubated in ocean water Damariscotta River, Maine, United States -... | ecosystem: Environmental > Aquatic > Marine >... | reverse complement strand
CAAAATGCTCGATCAATCTGTCTTGTTTATATTTGCTTAAACGGCTCTTTCGCATGTCCATAATTATAAACTTTCTCGTTTATCTAGGACAGCCCCTTACTTTATATGAGAACACTTGCACAATCCTATAAAGCCTGATTTACTAATATAAATTGAGAGGAAAACATGAATTTATTTGCTATCGTAATCACCGCTATTGCCTTTCTAGCTATTGGCTGGATGTTGGGTGCAAAAAGTATTGTTGAAATAGAAAGCAACCTTGAAAATATTGAAGAAGCACTAGATTATATAGAGCAAACAAGCGATGCCATGACCATAGAGTCTGCTAACAATTCCAATGCTTATATGAATATTGACCTGCTTACTAAATTAGAGTCTAGTGAAATTGATACTGCCAAAGAACAGTTAATTGATAACCTAGGTAGTTTTTATAAAATGACAAATGAAGCCATCGATGATGGCATGGCCTCTGAGGAAGAAAAAGAAATTGCGCAATACCTTGTAACGCTTGCAAAAACACATACAGCCTTTCAAAAAATAATCGATTATTAAAACCATAACCATTCAATTAAACCCAAAAGTGCAATCACTATCAAACGCGGTGAAACCAGCCGTACTAAAATTTTGGAAGTTGAAGACCTATCTCATGAGTATCTAACTTAAAATTACTTGCGTGCAACCATCATTTTCTTGATCTCGGCAATCGCTGCGGCAGGGTTTAATCCCTTTGGGCAAGTATTAGTACAGTTCATAATCGTATGGCAGCGATATAAACGGAACGGATCTTCTAGTTGATCCAAACGCTCTCCCGTTGCATCATCACGGCTATCGGCTATCCAGCGATAGGCCTGAAGCAATACAGCAGGCCCCATAAAACGATCACCATTCCACCAATATGATGGACAGCTCGTAGAACAACAAAAACATAATATACACGCCGAAGGGCCATTTCCTTCAGCTCCATTAAGGATAAGAGAGTTTTCTTCAGACTGTAATCGCTCCCGATTTGGCGCAGGAGAATCCGTTTTTAACCACGGCTCAATCGCAGTATATTGCGCATAAATATGATTAAGATCAGGAACTAAATCCTTAACCACTGGCATATGCGGCAACGGAGTTATATTTACATCGCCTGTTACGTCGTCAATATCCTTAGTACATGCAAGAGTATTCGTACCGTCAATATTCATTGCACATGATCCGCAGATCCCCTCGCGGCAAGAACGGCGCAATGTTAAAGTACTATCCACATTATTCTTAATGTATAAAAGCGCGTCTAAAACCATCGGCCCGCAACTATCTAAATCAATTGTAATATTATCCATACGCGGGTTTTTAACCTTGCCATCATCATCAAGATCATCAGGCGACCAGCGATATATGTTAAAAGTTTTAGAATTCTCCGCACCACCAGATGCGTCGATTACCTCACCTTTATTAACTTTTGAGTTTTTAGGGAGTGCAAATTCTGCCATTTTGATTATTCCAAAGAAGAGTTATTTACTTACAATAAAGAGTAAAACTTTTAACCTTATTTGTTAAGGCTTTAATTTTAATTTCTTATCAAATTATTGACATTTGCGCTGCAAAATGGCTATCTCGTTAACAATATTACACAATATAGGGGATAAGAATTATGGCTTATAAAATCGAAGGTTCTATCGTGGATATGACAGGTGACGGCGTATGGCCTGAAATGTCAAAACTTATTAGAGAAGAGCTTATCGCCAAAACTTTCGATGTTGATTGGAAAATCCATGATTTAAGCTTGCAAGCTCGTGATAATACCAACGATAAATCACTAGATGACGCTATTGCTGATTTAGTAGAACATAAAGCCACTGTAAAAGGCCCTACAATAACCCCAACCCCCAAACAAACAAAAGATATGGGGTTAAGCAAGCAATGGGGTTCTCCTAACGGTAAAATCCGCAGAGCCATTAACGGCGCGGTTATTATGAGAACACCGTTAGAGCCTAATAATATTCCTAAAAACTCCCCTAAAATAAGTGGGGTGACTACTGCGCGCCAAGCCGTCGGTGGTATTTATGGAGCGCCAAATTTTGATGTTCCAAGCAAAGGCAAAATAAAAGTTGTTTTTGAAGACGAAAATGGTACAGCTCAAACATTGGCAGAAAAACAAGCGGAAAAAGGGGTAGCACTCCTCACAACTGAAAGCGATGAAGCGATTAGAGATTTTGCTTATGCAACGCTTAGTCAAGGGCTGGCAATGAATAAATCCGTACTATTTTGTGCAAAAAGCTCAATAAAACCAGTTTATGACACGCGTTTCAGCGATATTTTCGAAGAAGTATTTAACGAGCATTACGCCGAAGATTATAAAAATGCAGGACTTGAATTAATGATAAGAGATCCCGCTGGTGATGCTTATCTGATTGATGGGGTAGTTTCAAAAATCCCTCAAGGCAAGCTTAATAACACAATTATTGCATTCCAGAATTATGATGGTGACGTTGCATCAGATCAAATTGCAGGAGAGAATAGCTCTCTTGGTATGATGGATTCAACTCTTGTAAGCGCAGGTGGCATCTTACTGGCTGATCCTCCGCATGGGACTGCGCCTGATCTTGATAAATTCTGGTATGAAGATGGCAAACTGGTTGCTAATCCAACGGCGCACATATTCGCCTATGCCGAAGCTATCCGCCACAAGGCAGAGCTCAATAATCAAGCAGAAGGTGTTAAACTTGCTGTCGCTTTAAAAGAAGCCACTATAGCAACTATCGAAACAGGATATATGACGGGTGATTTGGCAGGCCTGATAGAAGATGAAGATGTTCCTGCTCTTACTGCACAAGAATTCGTTTCGAAGGTGAATGAAACAATGTCTAGTCAAACCTAATTAGATAATATTGCCAATATAGGTAGTGTAAATAAATTAAGACAAAGCACTAATAAACCCGTTTTTTCGGTGGAAATGGCTCAATTTCATCAGTCAGAGTTTTCATCGCGACAGGGCGAGAATCAAACTTGGTTTTACCCTTATTATCAACATATACGATGGTATGTTTCATCCATTTTTTGTCATCACGATCAGGGAAATCCTCTCTTGCATGCGCGCCCCGTGATTCTTCACGCTTTGCCGCCGAGTGCATAGCAACCACGGCCTGCGACATAAGATTATCAAGCTCCAACGCTTCAACAAGGTCTGTATTGAAAATCATTGAGCGATCTTTAATGCCCAAATCAACTTTTTCGGCAAAGCATTGATTTATTTTGGTAACACCTTCTTCCAGAACCTCACCCGTTCTAAATACAGCAGCATGTTCTTGCATAGTCTTTTGCATTTTCAAACGAAGCTCAGAGGTAGATGTATTGCCCTTAACATGACGATAATGATCAAGGCGATCAATTGCTTTACTGCCATCATCACCATTTAAAGCTTTATGAGATTCACCAGCGGTAACAGCCTCAGCCGCAGTAATAGCCGCCGCACGTCCAAAAACAACAATATCCAATAAAGAGTTAGATCCTAGGCGGTTTGCTCCATGCACAGAAACACAAGCGGCCTCACCAATAGCCATCAATCCCGGTACAATTGCATTAGGGTCTTTCTTGGTTGGCTTAATAACCTGAGCCTTATAATTAGTCGGAATACCGCCCATATTATAATGTGCAGTAGGTAAAACAGGAATCGGCTCCTTCGTAACATCAACCCCTGCAAAAATACGTGAACTTTCTGCAATACCCGGGAGTCGTTCCATAATAACTTCAGGTTCCAAATGCATAAGGTTTAGATATATATGATCTTTTTCAGGGCCAACGCCGCGCCCTTCACGAATTTCAATAGTCATAGAACGCGACACAACATCACGTGAGGCTAAATCTTTTGCTGAAGGTGCATAACGCTCCATAAAGCGTTCTCCTTCAGAGTTAGTAAGATAACCACCTTCACCACGCACGCCTTCGGTAATCAGGCAACCTGCGCCATAAATTCCAGTTGGGTGGAACTGAATAAACTCCATATCTTGCAACGGCAAGCCAGCGCGCAATACCATCGCATTACCATCACCAGTGCAAGTATGAGCCGAGGTACAAGAGAAGTAAGTGCGACCATAACCACCCGTGGCCAATATAACCTGATGAGCGCGAAAACGATGCAATATCCCCGTATCCAGATCCCACGCCATAACGCCAACACATTCGCCTTCATCACTCATAATCAGATCAAGGGCTAAATACTCGATAAAAAACTGCGCCTGATGTTTTAATGCCTGAGTGTAGAGCGTATGTAAAATAGCGTGACCGGTGCGATCTGCCGCCGCACAAGTACGCTGCGCAGGTTTACCTTCACCAAATTCCGTAGTCATTCCGCCAAATGGGCGTTGATATATTTTACCAGCCAAATTACGGCTAAACGGAACGCCATAATGCTCCAGCTCAACAACCGCAGGAATGGCTTCACGGCACATATATTCGATTGCGTCTTGATCGCCGAGCCAATCACCACCCTTTACTGTATCATACATGTGATATTGCCAGCTATCATCACCCATATTGGCCAATGCCGCAGCGATGCCCCCTTGAGCCGCCACAGTATGCGAGCGCGTTGGAAAAACCTTGGACAAAATAGCTGTTTTCAAGCCCTTTTCCGCACAGCCAAAACCCGCGCGCAAACCAGCGCCCCCTGCACCAACAACAACTACATCAAATTCATGATCAATTATTTCATAGCTTTTAGTCATTTTTTATTTTCCTTAATTGCGTTACTAAGAGAATTACACCCCAACTGTAAACGCTATTTTTAATATGCTAAATACACACAAAACTCCAAGGGTCATAATGAATATCTTCTGCCCAATTAACTTCATAAGCTTAAACCATTCAGAGCTTATATAATCCTCTGTAACAACTTGTAAGCCCAACATAGAATGATATAAGACCGAAACAATCAGCATTATCATCAAAACGGCATTTGCAGGTTGAGCAAGCCAAAACCTAAACTCATCATAACTTGCCCCTTGCAAGCCAATTATAGACCAAATTAACCACACAATAAGCGGCGTAATTATGATTGCCGTTACTTTTTGCATCATCCAGTGATGCGTCCCATCATGAGCCGAGCCAAGCCCTTTGGCATTTTTTAATGGTGTCGCAAATTCATCTTTATATTTACTGTCTGGCATAATTATTTTACCCCGCTGATTATTTCATTAACATACGGACAACCAAAAACCCATGTCACAATAGTTGCTGCCACGGCAAACATTAAAACAATATAGTTAGTACGCATTGCCTGATCTTTTTCAAGAAAACGCCCTGTATCCCAAATCATATGACGAAGACCGTTAAACATATGAAAATAAAGTGCAAACGACCATAAAAACAAAATTATCAATCCGATCTTACTGCTTGCTATTGCCATTACTAAATTATAATGCGCTTCACTACTTCCTGCGGCAATCAAGAACGCAGCAACGATTAACATTCCCAATGTCAAAGCAACCCCCGTTATACGGTGAGATATAGACATAAGAGCGGTAAGCGGTAGATTGTAAACTTGCAAATGCGGAGAAAGTGGTCTTTCAACCTTTTTTGTAATATCCGACATAATGGATTATTCCTGTTTCAAAATATATGTTTTGTAAATGACTACAAAAATATCATAAACCCTGAAAAACATATTTCATAGGCAGAATTATAGCGTGTGCACATTAATTTAAATATTTCTATTTATTATCATCAAGTTTATCAGAACAATTTTCTTTAACTTCCATTCCCTTATAGCTATATCCAGATTCAATAAATAATTTAGTAAGCTGATCTTCTGTAAAATTTACACTGTCTTTTGCGCAAACAAAAACTTGCCCAGATTTAAGATCAATATCAAATTTTTCGACCCCTTCTATTTTTTTAAACTTCTTTTCAAGCCCATAAGCGCAAGACGCACAGACCGCGCCATGAACCTGCATGGTATATTCTTTCTCACTTGCATAGGCATTATTTGAGGCCATTGTAAGAACAGTTATTAACATTAGTTTTTTCATTATTTTCTCCATAAGTTAGAAATTTAAATCCAGAGCAACCTTAGCCCTGTAGTCAGATTCACTCTGAGTGCCGTTTAAGTTGTAGTAAATTGGAAGTTGCACCCCACCTTTCAAAGCAATATTTCTATATGTCCAGATCATGCCCGGTGAGACAAAGATTTCTGTTCCACCAGTATTTGTAAGCTTGGAACTATTTTGCTTTGAGCTTTTCGTATATTCACTATTAAGTTCCACCATCCATAGAATATCATTATTGTAGTAATCAGGAACTTTAGCGCGCCACCCTATAGCCGCATCGGCAAATATTTGATTCCCACGTTCAATGCCCACGTTACTTTCACCATTAAAACGATAACGAGCACTTGCCCAACGTTGCCATATCAAGCTTTCCTGCCCATATGCCAGACCTAAAACTAAATCATTTGCACCAGAACTAAGCGCAGGGTTAGATATGTCCTTTGCTGTGTCTAAAATAGCTTTAGCAAATCCAGAGATAGAATCTTGCTTCCCTAGAGCATCACGCTTCCAAAAGCGATATTTTGTTTCTAAAGCTATATTGCTGATGCCGTCATTTGTTGTGCCATCTTCCTTGATAGCGGCATAGAGCAGCTCCGCTGAAACTGTCCAATCCTGCGTTATGCCGTAGCCTAGTCCTAACGCCAGCTCATTTTCTATTTCACCGCCTTTTTTGGAGCTATAATATTCTACATCGGTTTCTATGCCATCTTTATATAAAGTTTCGGGGCCGGGAGAGAATATAGGGCCATGGGCATTTACGGGGCTACTGGTTAGCAAGCAAGCCAAGAATAAGATTTTTCTAATCACTGCTGTTATCCCTATAAAAATATTTTAGCATTACGCACTCATCTAATGAATAGCCTTCGCCAGGACAATCTTCCCTTAATTCTGCCAGTCCTTTTTTCATTCTTTTCAAACCTTCTATACGCTGCTCAATGTCTATAATTTTTTTATCTAATTTTTGGCATGTGTCACCACAATCGGCGTTTGGGTCTTTGCTTATAGCCAAAATATCCATAATTTCCTCAAGGCGAAAGCCAAGATTTTTAGATTTTTGAATAAAATTCAAGCGTGCTATGCTGTCTTCATTATATATACGATAGCCAGAAGAGGAGCGATCAGGTTTTGGCATCAAGCCCTTTTGCTCATAGAATCTAACCGTTTCTATCCCGACATTGCTAGCCTTTGCTAATTTTCCAACTGTTAAATATGGCATATCTAACTCCTCCATATTTTAAGTTATAAACCCCGTACTATACTACACAGTCAATAAGATTATAGAAAAAAGCAGGCTTTAAGTAAACTTACCCCTTGTGCGATTTGCAAAAGCCACTAGAGATAACATTACGGGGACTTCAACCAATACACCGACCACTGTTGCCAACGCTGCACCCGAATTTAACCCAAACAAGCTGATTGCAACAGCAACAGCAAGCTCAAAGAAATTAGATGTTCCAATCATAGCCGCAGGAGCAGCAATATTATGTGGCACTTTCCACAAATAAGCCCAGCCATAGGCAATGGCAAAAATCCCGTAACTTTGTATAAGGAGGGGAATAGCTATTAGTACAATTACAAAGGGCTGCTCTATAATAGTTTGCGCTTGGAATCCGAATAATAATATAACCGTGGAAAGCAATCCGATAATTGAATATGGCTCAAGGTGGTTGATAAGGCGTTTTAGTGAACTTCCTGTTTTATCTTTTTTGATTAGAAATTGACGCGTTATATATCCCGCTACAAGGGGTATAACCACATAAAGCACAACGGAGAGCAATAAGGTTTCCCATGGAACTATAATATCGGTAACGCCCAGTAAAAATGCAGCTATCGGGGCGAAGGCAAATACCATGATAAGATCATTTATAGATACTTGCACAAGAGTATAGCCCGCATCTCCGCTTGTTAATTGGCTCCATACAAAAACCATGGCCGTACATGGCGCAACGCCTAGCAATATCATTCCTGCGATATATTCTTTTGCTGTTTCAGGCCCCACTAATCCAGCGAATATATATTTGAAAAATAAAACGCCAAGAGCCGCCATAGTAAAGGGTTTAATCAGCCAGTTCACAACCAACGTAATGCAAAGACCACGAGGTCTACGCCCAAGATCTTTGAGGCTGGAAAAATCAATTTGCGCCATCATAGGATAAATCATAATCCAGATAAGAACGGCAACGACAAAATTAACATTGGCATATTCAAGATTAGCTATGACTTGGAATATTTGTGGAAAAATATAGCCCAAGCCAACACCTGCAAGAATACAAAGCCCGACCCAAATACTTAAATAACGGCCAAAAATCCCCAATGGCGAGTCTGATTGTGAAGTATCACTCATGATAATAGTTCTTTCTCTATTCGGTTTTTAAGCGCATTAAATGCTTCATCAAACGCATTATCAATATCTTCTGTACTTCCCGTGGCTTTAGCAGGGTCAGCAATACTCCAATGCAGCTTTTTAGGATTACCTAAGAAAACAGGGCAAACTTCCCCTGCTGCTTGGTCGCAGACAGTAATTACTAAATCAAAATTTATATCGCTAAAGCTATCCCATGATTTACTGTATGGTTTTAGCGCTTTAATGCCATGCTTATTTAATGTTTCAAGCGATTTTGGGTGTACCTCACCTGTTGGAAAGCTTCCTGCGCTATATGCTTTATACTTCCCGTTACCAATATGATTAAGTAACATTTCCGCCATAATAGAACGACAAGAATTCCCAGTGCAGAGAAATAAAACATTTTCACAAGTTTTAGCCATTGGAACTACTCTTTTTGTTATCAGAGCAGCAATCAGCCAGCTTAATTATATCACAGCCGCTTTCCTTATCTTTGTGGATACTAGCAATCTCATCACTGCAACAATCTTTAACTAAAAAGCTAATGAAATCGCGTACAATGTCAAAGTTAGCCTTATATATAATAGACCTTCCTTCGCGCTGCGAAGTAATTATGTCTGCGTTTGATAAATGGTTTAGATGAAAAGACATAGTATTGTGAGGAATGCCAAGAGCTTTACTTATTGCTCCCGCAGCAAGACCACCCTTACCCGCTTTAACAAGCATGCGAAAAGTCCTCAACCTTGTTTCCTGAGATAGAGCATCAAATATGATAATATTTCTTTGTATATCCATATGTCCAGATATATAGACATATATACAGAAGTCAATACAACAGAGTAAAATCATATAAATTTAACTATTATTAGTTTATTTATATAGTAGAATTATCCCAATTTAATAAACATACGGAAATCACAAAATATGGCTCAGGAAAACTTTGACAAGGATAATGTTTCTACCAGTAAATTCTATATGCTGCGGTGCTTAATTGCCATCGCGCACCAAGACGGCGTTGTTTGTGATGAGGAGCGCGCATACATACATGCGCTGATGAATCGCCTCCCCCTTACCAGCGAACAGGAAAAAACATTAACTAACGACCTTGAAACTCCACAGGATATAGGACAATTATTCTCTTATATAAATGATCCTCGCTATCGTGGACAAGTCTTATATTTTGTAAGAATAATAGCTTATAAGGACGGCACACTAAGCCCTAGCGAGCAAGAGATTCTCGACCGTCTTCATGCCATGGCAACCGATGGTATTGATATTGAAACCATACGCGGCGACGCACAAAAAGCTGCTGCTATCGAAATAGGGCAACATGAAATAAATATTGATCAATATAGACCTGAAGGCGGCCTATTTGGGTTGTTTGATCGTATCATGCTGCATTATGGCATTGATTTATTAAAAGAATAGCTAAACACTGTGATATATAAAATGGATAGCCCATAATTCAGAGCTATCCATAAATTCTATATATAATCTGTTTTTTTATCGTGTACGCATTGGCGCAGGGGCTTCATCGGGAACTACATCAGATCCTGCGGGTGCAGGGGCTTGATTTGCTCCATTAGGATCAAAATCATTTGCATATTCTTGCAAATCCTTATTATCAATATCACGTAGCGCTTGCCCAAATTCTTTAAGCATTTCGGGTGTGCCCGAGTCCAATATATCACGATCTCTAAGCTCATCAACAAATGCTTGAACATGACGACCTGTAAGCTCTGATATATCTTTGATAGGATTTAAATCTTCATATTTATCACGTAGTGGGTTAATCCCTTCAGCTGCACCTTCAATTTTCGCAGCAAAGAAACCATTAAGCTCGCGCACTGTGCCTGGGCCAGCCTTACCATCAATAGTGCCAACATCTTGATCCATAGCTTTCAAGCCTTTTTGCAAGAACTCACCCAATTCGGAATGCTTATTAGAACTAATGTTAATTTTCTCTGCGCTAACGTCTTTTAACTCACTCTCAATGCGCTCAAGCTTGTAATTAACCTTTGTTATATTACCTGCATCTTGCACATATTCATTATTCTTGGCGTCATTAAAAAGCTCTGTCGCTTTTTTGCCATTACCAAACAAATCCGTACCTTTTTTTATCCAATCTGCACCTGTAAAACCCATTTTAATCTCCTAAATTTTTTATTTTTTAAACCCCGCCCCGACATTATTGCAGAGCAAAAAAAATTCTATCACATATTACTCAAATTTACCATAAAAATGAAAATCACTATTTGCTCTTAATAAGTAACTCAGCGATCTGCACGGTGTTAAGCGCCGCACCTTTGCGTAAGTTATCTGCAACGCACCAGAAATTAAGGCCGTTTTCAACGCTTATATCCTCACGCACGCGGCTGACATAAACATCGTCATCGCCTTGGATTTCCTGCTGGGTTACATATTCAATATCTTCATTTTCAAGATCAACCAATGTAACGCCTTCAAACTCACGGAATAGCTCCTTCGCTTGAACAGCAGATAGCTCACCTTCAAGCTCAACATTTACCATTTCCGCATGCCCAACAAACACAGGAATACGCACGCATGAAGCGCAAACCTTAATAGAAGAGCCTAGAATTTTCTTGGTCTCAACAACCATTTTCCATTCTTCTTTGGTCATGCCATCGTCCATAAATACGTCAATTTGCGGAATCGCATTAAACGCAATTTGCTTCGGGTAAACATTAGGCGTTGGCGATTCATTCATATAAATACCTTTGGTCTGATTAAACAGCTCGTCCATCGCCTCTTTACCTGAACCTGAAACGGATTGATAAGTGCTAACCACTACGCGCTTAATTTTTGCCGCGTCATGCAACGGCTTTAATGCCACCACCATTTGAATAGTAGAGCAATTTGGATTGGCAATAATACCGGTTTTTGTATGCTCGGATATGGCTTCGGGGTTAACCTCCGGCACAATTAACGGCACATCAGGAAACATTCTGAAATGACTGGTATTATCAATCACTACCGCGCCAGCTTTGGCAGCAATCGGCGAGTATTTGGCAGATACAGCCCCCCCCGGAGAAGACAGAACAATATCTGTGCCTTTAAAATCAAAATTGGCAAGGTCTTGAACCTTTATATCACTATCACCAAATGAAACTTCCTTACCAACCGAGCGACTAGAGGCAAGAGCCACCATATCATCAACAGGAAACTCCCGCTCATGCAAGATATTCAGTAATTCCCGTCCAACATTTCCTGTCGCTCCTACAACTGCAACTTTATAACCCATTTTTTGCTCCTAATATCTTTTACTGCTCTATGGATAGCGCAGTGATTGTGATACTCTAATTTTTGCTTAAAAAGCAAGCCATTACTTATACCCTAATTATACAAATTATGACCGATAAAAAAGCCAATAAAAGCACAAGTAAGAAAAGCCCGAAAAAACGGAGCAGTAATAGCAAGATCAAAGAGCTGGAAAGCGCGGTGGCGCAGGCCGATGCTCTGGCACAGCAAAAATCCAATTTTCTGGCAACGATGAGCCATGAAATAAGAACGCCAATGCAAACTATCTATGGCTTGCTAGAGCTTATCGCCGCAGAAAAGCCTGATGAAAATATCACAACCATGGTTAAAACCGCTCAAGGTGCAGCCAGTAACTTGCTTGAAATCCTTGATGATGTTCTTGACGTTGCCAAAATGGACGCTGATGCGATGGAGCTTGATATTTATGAAGTTCCAGTACGGTTATTGGTAAGAGGCATGATAGAAGCTCTATTAGTAAAAGTACGCGGAGCAAATGTAAAGCTTGTTGATGATATAGGATCAGATGTACCCTTTGTGGTTCTTGGCGATCCCAAACGCCTGCGCCAAATTATGATGAATTTATGCGGTAATGCCCTAAAATTTACCCATAAAGGGCAAGTAACTGTACGCGTTAGCACAAAAGTAGAGCATATAAAGCCTGCAAAGGGCGCTTTGGGGCTACGTTTTGAAATTATTGATACAGGAATAGGCATGAGCGAAGAAGTGTGCGCCAAGCTATTCACTTCTTTCACTCAAGCCGATAACTCAACTTCACGCAAATATGGCGGGACAGGGCTTGGGCTTTCTATCTCTAAAAAACTCGTAGAACTTATGGGCGGTAAAATTGGGGTAACTAGCACAGAGGGTAAAGGCTCCAATTTTTGGTTTGAAATACCAACCGAAGAAGTCAGCACCGATGAAATCCGTGTTGAATTACCCAACCTTGACGGTATATCTATTTTGTCTGTTGAAGATCACCCTAAAGGTGCAAAAGAGATTATAAGCTCTCTTAAATCTATGGGGGCAAGAGTAAAACACTGCACCACCCGCAAGGAAGCTCTTAAACTGGCGCAGCAACGCCCCTTTGATGTTGCGGTAATAGACCAAGGTCTGCCAGATTGTTTAGGAATTGATTTGATAAGGGAGCTTATAGAAATTCGCCCCTATATGGGCATGATAATGTACACTGTGCGTGATGATATTGGTTTAGCGCACAGCCTACATTCACTTGGAGCGCTTTACCTCACTAAGCCAGCCAGCCGCACAGGACTTGGAGAGGCTATAAAAAATGCGGCGCGCAATAATAAAGGTACAATTGAAGGACAAGCAAAATTATTGATAGCCGAAGATACCGAATCTGTTCGCGATATATTACGTAGACAACTTGAGCATTTGGATATTGATACTGATTTTGTTAGTGACGGCAAAGAAGCTTTAAAAGCTCTAAATACTGGTAAATATGATATTCTGGTTACTGATTTACATATGCCTGAAATTGATGGCTATGAATTAGTACAAGCCATTAGAGAGCAAGAAACCAACTTAAACAAAAACTTTCCTGTGGTGGTATTAACCGCCGATGTGCAAATAACCCAGCGCGATAAATATATACATCATGGCTTTGATGAATATCTTTTAAAGCCCGTTTCATTGGGACAGCTTCGCGGGCTTTTAGTTCGCTGGAGGTTACTTGATGAAAATAATGAACAACACGAAGCTCCCACACCTGAAAAAGAAGAGCCAAAACCATCAAACTCCTCTATAGATCGCGCTTGTCTAATTGAAAATATCGGCGCGATTGATGAAAATACTCTGGAAATGATGAATATGTTCATTGATATGACCGCTCCGCAAATTGCCAAAATCAAAGATGCACAAATTAACAAAGACTATCACGAACTGCTGGAACTAGGGCATAGCCTTAAAGGGGCTGCGCGCTCAGCTTGTTGTAATATCTTGGGTGATCTTGCATCTGACCTACAAGAACTAGCCGCCGCCAAAGAAGATTCATCTCAATGCGTACAAGATATTATTCATGAATTTGAAAAAGTTAAGGTGGATATAAAGACATTTTTGGATTGAAAGTCGTCAAGTTTTATAGATCAAGGACAACTAGCCACCGCTTCTTCGCCGTCAGTATCACCATTATAAACTGCCGAAGGATTAATCCGCATTCGCACCCGAAAGCAGAGATACCCTGATGGGCATTGAGTTTCAGCGGGGGCATCACTATCGAGATTAACAGCCGCGCCCGAAGCATCAATAATATCGGCCTCGCACTCTCCAAATTCTTCATCAAGCTTTTGCAAAGCGGTATTTATAAATGCGTCGCTTTTATTAGTTTGCGTCCAGAAATAAACCCCGTCAGTACCGTTATAATATTGCCAGTCCTCAAACAAATCAGGCGCAGAAGGTAAAAATTTACCTGATATACCGCGAAATATAAGAGCATGATTTATATCGCCATTTCCAGGATCACCAGGGCATCTAATATCCTTGACCAAACGCCCTGCCGTTGGCCCAATAGTTGCGGCGGCGTAGTGAGTTGAGTTTGGCTTAATCGGAAAGTTCCTGCGCGCATTAGGATCAGTTCCACTTGCTGATATATCAATAGTGGTATCACCTTTCCGATATGATAATACACATTCCTGAACAGCCGAACGAATAGAGTCAATTTGACTTTTTAATGCTGATACAACGCGAAAAGTGCCTTGAGAGGACGTTTGTTGGCTTGATGGCTCCATAAAAGTTACGGTGAGAGCTGCAAGCAAAGCAATAGCGATAAGAATATAAACTAGCGCACTACCGTTCTGATTTTCATTGGAATTGCGCATCATAACAAAACTAACGCTCTAAAACTACGTGATAATACACGTAATCACCTGCGCCACCATTTTGGAAACACCCAAAGGGCTGTCCACTAAACGAGGCTGAGCCATCATCTATATCAGGAACATCAGTAGTAGGCATAACATAATCATTTGAACCATCATCATACATACGACGCGTATATTGAGCCGAGCGATCCGCATTTAAAACCGGAATTGTCGTTCCCATACCGTATTCTTCATTTATTCTAGAGCAAATTGATTGTTTAATACCAACCAGATAAGCAATAATATCATTACCACCAACACCGGATAATGAAATATTAGGTACTTCTAACTCTGCATTAAACACCCATTGCCCAGGATTTCCAGATACCATTATTTCATCAGGGGCAGGAATATACGTTGCTCCACCGCCCTGAGGGTGAAAAACACCAATAGAAGTTGAATCTAATGTTGAAAACTCACTAGGGCGATTAAAACGTAGTTCACTAGCTAATGTAGAAGCAATAATCATTCTCATGATAGAGGTATTAACAGAAGCCGGATATTGTGCAATTTGCGCACTACTAATCAGATTAGTTTCACTGCCTGCTCCGCTACCGCTTGATCTAGTGGACGAAGTAACCGCGTATGATAAAGCTGCAAACAAAGCAACTGCAATCAATATAAGAAATAAAACATTCCCGTTTTCTTTGTCTTTGATATTCTTCAAATATCTTTTATTAAAAATCATGAAATTCTTTCCGTTTCATAAAACCACTAGTTACTAGAAACCTTTTCAACTGATACTTTATATATTTTTAAAGATGCTGCAAGGGGGTTTGGCTTACACTCTTTACCTACACAAAGTTTTTCAACATTAACGCGCCAGCCCAAACCACCATTTTGAATATGCCCTATCGCCTCGCGAAACTGCCCAAATTGAGCCGTCGACCTTGAAAACACAACGATATTTGAAGAATTACCCTTTATTTCAAGACCTTTATATATCCCTTGTAATTCATCTACGAACGCTGTCACCTCACGCGTTGGCACTGGCTTGTCCTGTATTTTAGGAACTATAGGCGAAAGAGCCTTAGCCTCATCAAGCTTAACCGAAAGCTCGGCTGCTTCTTGAATTTTAATAGTCGTGTATAAACCAAGAGCTGCAACGAATCCCCAAATAACAGCCACAATTATTAAAGAATATTTATTGGTATTTTGAGGCAGCTTTTCAAGAAATATATTTGCGTTATCCAAAGACCTCGGATTAATCAAACTCCCTACTGATTTCCAATCAATATTTTTAAAATCAATTTTCTTCATACCATAACCTCGATATGCAACATAAATACAAACCTAATCATCTCTTCCCCTTAAGACGTATATTGGTACTATCTTCCTTAATAATAACCGGAGCCTGCACAACCAAGCGCCCACTGACTATTGCGCGGAAAGTAGTATCTTTTTGTGCCTGTATGGATAAAGCCCTAGGAACGATTGCCTCCCATTCTGTGCGGCCTCCTAATACTTGATAACGCACCAAATACCCATCTGACTTTGCCAAATTATCAAGTAATTGCTGAATACGAACCATATGCTTAATTGTATCGCTCTGCATAACCCCTGCGGATTTTTCCATCAATTCGAGTGCGGCTTTATCAGTTTGCTCCTTAACCGCTTCAAGATTATTCTCTACAAACCGCATAGAAATCAAACTGCTGATAAGAAGCAAAGCGGAAACTAAGCTAACAATCAAACCCGAATAAAACAGCACCCGCACCATAGCTCTAGATAATTTTTCAGTGTGAAGAGTCCTGCTATGCCACGGCTTTACGTCTGCTGCCTTAGGGTTTATTGTAACAAAGTTAGCATCCATACTTTGAACGCGCGGTAAAATTGTTCGCGATGCTCCTAGAAATACCTGCATACGACTAGTTTCCGAATCCCAACGTAGCGCAGAAGCTACCCCCTCTTGCTCATAAAGATAAACTGTTTCCTTATCCCAATGCTCACTGCCACCAGGAAGAGCCGCCGCCAATGGACACCAACTATCAGGGTTAGATGCCAGCGAAGCAGAAGGACAAGCCAAATACCAGATATATCCTTCATCAATTTTATAACAATAATGAACTTTTTCTGTTCCACAGGCTTGAGCCGCCGCATTCCATACTGCCTCGTCCTCAGCGCCCGCAACGTAAGGAAGTGAGCCACCAATAAGATCAGCAGGAAGATACGGATTAAGGTTTTTAGGAACATTATTCTTTTCACCAGCCAATAGATCAGCCATACGTGGCTGCAATTCCTTAGGGCTACTTGCTTGTTTGCTACTATCCTTAGACTGATTTTCTTTTGCTACGCTCATACTATATTGCCCCTTGCATAAGACCACCCATCATTGAATCCATACTCATATTCATAACTGTCAGAGCGTATATTGCACTACCGAATGCCACCATTAGAAATACTCCAGTTAATAAGAACGCAATCCACACGATGAATTTATGTCTGGTTTTTGCCGAGGCCGAGCGCATTTCAGCAATAGACTCCATCACTGTAGCAACCTGACCAAGATCAGACAAGCCTGCTATTTCCAAACGCTCAGAACGGGTCAAAGGCTTTCTATCCAAAGCAACTCCTAAACCAACCCCACGCCCTAAATTATACGAAGAATCCTCCCAATAAGCGGAAACTTCTGGCGAGCCTGATGCCTCTTGTGATTGCTTTAGAGCAATATCTATCGGCACAGTACCACGCAACATTCTTGCACATGCCATCATAGAATCTGCAAAGGCCAAATCCCTTAAATATGACCCTATCAATGGAATTCTACGCACCAATTTTGCCGTTGGCCAATCCTTTTTACCGCGATTTAGCCAAAAGGATAAAATACACCAAGTTAGAAATACCCCTATACCAACTGATGACCATATTAAAACGTCCCAAGTCAGCTCAAGATTATTAACCACATATTCAAATTTTTCTTTTTCCTCTGGTTTATCGGGAGGATTATCCCTAAACCACCCCAAAACCATATCCTTACCAGCCCAAAGCGAGGTAACAATCGAAAACACGTCAAAACCAATCCATGACATGGTTCCAACAACCGCTCTGGTATTCTTTCTTTTCTCCGTAATAGATTGAATAGCATGAGGAATCCCCTCACTAAGGCGATTTGCTCTCTCTGAACCAGCTAGAATAGCCAATGTACCATGATCAAATATATTAAGTGCCTTAAGCGCATCAATAACCCCAAGGCCACGCGCTAAAGCCTCTCGAGCAGGAGCAAGGATATTCTGCCTTCTAGGATTTGTTTCTGCTTGTATCATTTTCCACAAGGCGACGCCTGGTGATGTTGTATGAGTTCTAAACTGTATCCCGCGCAATAATTGCACCTGCCACCAAGCAGACCTTGCCAATAACCGCTCTAGCGGTGAACGTGAGTAAGGGCGAACATTTAGGACATAACCACCCTTTTTGGTAATAGCAGAGCGAACATCATCAATTGTTGGCAAGAAAAATGCTTCCGTAACCTTCTTGGGGCCGGAACGTGTTTCATACGCTATTTCTGCAAGCCATTGTTGCATGCTCTTTATACCATCGTCGAAATTAAGTACTTACGCAGTTATTCTTCGAGATAGGAAAGCGCTGCTCTTGGATCAACCAAACCTGAATTAACCAGATCAATTAAACCTTCTTTACGTGTATGAACAACAACACCTTCCTCTTGAAGTATATTATTCACATTACCTATTAAGGATTCGTAAATATTATTGCGCTGAGAAGGGCCTAAAGTGATTAAAAGTGCATCTAAGAGCAAAGTTCGTCCTGAAATGCCTGTTCTACTGCATAAATCACAGCCGCTAGAATTATGCGTATGAACAATTTGATCAGGATCTATACCGATATGCTCTAGCATATGTTGATCTAAAACTTCATTTGCTTTGCTCTTATGCGCACAGCCCTGACATAATGTCCGAACCAATCTTTGATTTAAAATCGCCCCCACTTGCTGCGCCAGAGTATAAGTTGATGCTCTTTCACGCGTAGAAGGCATAAGAGAGCGAAGACGCTCAAATGTTTGAAGCGCAGTATCCGCATGAATTGTTGAAATAACCGTATGACCAGATTCGGCGGCTCTTAATGATGTTTCCACCGTATCAGAATCACGCATCTCACCAATTACGATATAATCAGGATCATGACGCATTGCTGCGCGTATTAAATCAGCAAACTCACCGCCTTGCATTCCCGGTCTTACCTGCCACTGCGTTGCATAACGTAGCTCATACTCAATCGGATCTTCAATAGTTAGAACATGCTTGCGCCTGCGATCAATTTGCTGCACACATGCGTAAAGCGTAGTGGTTTTACCTGAACCAGTAGGTCCTGAGAGCAAAATCAATCCCCCCCCGCCCTTAATTTCGGGAGATAACAGCTTTGATAAATATTCTGATACATCTTCATGGCGGCGGAACAGCTCATCAAAGCCTTTAAGTGAGGCTCTATCAAGTAAACGCAGAGTAAGCTTCTCCCCATCTTGCGCTTGAGGGCCCGCGGCAACGCGTACATCAATCGAACGCCCTTGCCATTGAAAACCAAAACGTCCGTCCTTAGGCGTCACACGATCTCCAAAGTTAAGCCCCGCGTCACGTTTAAACAAAGTTGTCAAACGCGCCATAGCCTCCGCAGGAAGCAAGTGCATTGGCATCAAATCACCATCTATACGAAATTGTATCCAGTTTGGCGCATCAGGGTTATTATCCTGCACCAAGTGAATGTCGGAAGCCCTCATTTGCAGGGCTTCGGCCATAATATCGCGCTGAAACTGATTAAGCAGCAACCCATTATCAATGTCGTTGAGCCATAAAGACAAAGTTTTTTCACTGCGATCCGCTGACAAATCCTGCACCGCGCGCAAAGTATCTGTTAATTCTTTACGATCCCAAACCTCTATTTCAACCTTTTCAACCTTTAAACCTGTTCGCGTAGCCGTCGATATCAGAGCTTCAACTTGACGCTCATTCATATCATGCAAAGGCGCTACCTTTAGCACACCGTCACTAAGTCCAATAAGGTGAATACGTAAAGGAAGCCATGATTGAACAGGAAGTATAGAACGTAGCTGATCGCCTGTTGCCCTATCCTTAATTGCCTCATCTTCCATATCAGAAGGTGCGGGCGCACCTGCCATATCAAGCAATTGCTCAGTAGAGCGAGAAACCCCCTGCTCTAACATCAATGCACGCTCTTTTTGCACCATATCAATATAGCGCTCACGACCCTCGTGCGTTTTAACTTTTTTCTCTTTATGTAATAAGTCTTTACTCATAAGAAATATAATTCTTTGTTTTATTTTCTACTTAAAAACCACGAGATAAATTACTTCCAGTGTTCGTACCACTATTTTGAACTTGGCCACTGCCTTGCCCTAATGATCTTCCAACACCAGCGGTACCTGCTGCACCACCATTTAATCCTCGTCCATTTGTGCCTCTACTATTTAATCCGTTACGGTTAAATGATTGTGACGAAACTCGGTTAACAGAAGATAAAGATCTGTCAAAAAGAAGTAAAATACGATCTTCACCACTGGCAAATTCAATACCATTTTCCTGTATTGCAACTTCCCACATAATTCCACCAAGCATAACGTCCTTACTATCGTGGATAAGCCTACTGCCGCCTGGGCCATTTACAATCGCTCTTTTGGCAGAAAAAGAAGTTATTTTCAAACCATCAAGCGCACTTGAAGCATTTATTGCCGACGAACCATTACTTTGCGATTGCTTGCTATAGCTGGCTTGGGGCTTCTTGTTTTTAGGTTTTCCACTCTCGGACGTGACGTCCTTGCTCTCAATTACTTTTGTAGGAGCCTTGGACAAAACGATAGCCTTTTGATCCTGACTAACAACCCTATAAGCTTTGCCCCTAATAGGTAGAATCAAAATCCCGCGCGCACCGCTATGAACGATTTGCACATCATCAAGAACATCACCTATTCGCGTTGGCGACCATGTCATAGTAAGTGGGCAAGCTTCTATAGGTTGCAATACTAACCCTTCCGAGCAGCCATTGCCTGAAAGGCTTAAACCATTATCAGAACCAGATATTTTAATCTCATCAAGAGTAAGAGCCGAATCCCCTGTATTTACAAGCGATACAGTTATAGTAGAAGCCGAAGTTACCCTATCTCCGAAATCCACTTCTTTTTGTGATGAAACTAAAAGCCCTCGCCCCGGAACAGCTTCAGGAAAAATATTTGCCTCGTTAACATTATCAGGATTATAATCACCACTAAGCGAAACACTGGCAAGCGCAGCAGCACCATCATGACGCACTACTAAAACTCCTGTTGCAGGCCCTTTTTGCTTTGGCTCCCAAGTTACTGTTGCTATACATGCCTGACCGGCTTTAAGCTCTGCACAATCTGCATCAACGGTGAAACCTGCACTATCCGCAGAATTTATCGCTACATTATCAATTTTTATTGGGTTAGAAGTTATATTCCTCAATATCACGGATTCAACAAGTGTCTGACTTGAACCTAACGAGCCAAACTCAATTTTATTGGGGATAGTTTCAATATCACTAGCCAAACGATCGGCAGAATCACCATTTGCCTCTATATGGCCAGATAATGTTGAGGTAACAAGACGCGATCGACCACTGTGAAGCATCAACATTTCCAAACGCCAAGCACCGGGCTGAAGACCTTTCACCGAAATTGCAACGGCGCATTCTGCCCCTGGGGGTAATGGTGCACCCTGACATTGATTTAATGATACATTTGCCGAAGCATTAGACGAAGGATAAAGATTTATCTGCCCTGTTTGAACGGCTTGCCCGCCCTCATTACGAAATAAAACTACCACTTGAGAAGTTGCCCCAATCGCAATAGTTCCGCCATCTATAGAAGATTCTACAGCGACAAGACCAGACGATCCTCCACTTGAAACGCGCCCTGAAGGGGCATCAAATCCCGGATATTGCGCATGCGAAACTGTGCTACTTATCAGTAGCGAAAAGACAGCGAATAAACACGCTATAATATAAGAATAATACTTACGTATAATCATGATATAACGAACGAAAGTTCCATTTAAGATACATCTAAACCATTAAGAAAAGATGACAAAACCCAAGAAAGAGCCTTGCGAATCATATTTTACATTATTTTCCTGTGGAAAAACAGACATTATGCACAAGCAGAGCTACGCCCCTGCTATTTGTCTGATGTGTAAACAATAACGCGTGGCTTTAACAAGAAAACCAGCTCCGTATTCGATGTCTTTACCGTTCTGGAAGTAGGTATAAACGGAGAGTCAAATCCCGGCCCTTCATTATCAAATTCATCGCTTTCACGTACTAAACCAGCAATAAGCAATGAATCACCGGGGCGAATTCTCACCTGCGTAGCAAGCTCGCGCTCAGTTGTTTGCGGTAATTGCAAAGTAGTACCATCAGCATCAAAGTCTTGAAAACGTCTAAACTCATCAAGATTGATTTCAATATCACTATAAATTGTTGCATTATCCCAGTTACTTGCAATCGTAAGAGTAAAGCCCGTATCAACAGAATCCGTTTCGGTTGAAACCGCCGTTTGTCCATTATTGGTGATAGTGCGCGTTAGAGATGATACGTAGTTAACAGTATCCGCTGCGCGCAAAGTCGCCGTTGAGCCAGAAAGAACAGTAAGCTGTGGCTGTGATATAGTTTTAACCGCGCCATATTCAGAAATAAACTGTAACACATCATCTGAGGCAAAACTAACATCACCAGTAGATGGCAGACCTATACTTATTGGGTTAAAGTCTGCTGCCACGCCCCCGGGAACACTAATACCAGCGGCATATTTACCAAAAGAGCCTATATTCTCCCAGTCAATACCCATTGAATTACCGTTATTCAAAGAAACTTCCCAAATATAGACCTCAAACACGATCAATGCCGTACTAGCCCTAACGCGTTGAAAATACCTATCCGCAAGCTCCGCAGTTCTGTTTGTAGCCTCATATATAATAGTGCGCGTAGATCTCTCGGTTATCGGAACAGTGCCAGTAATAGCCCTAAGCCCTGTAGCAAGATTGGCCAATATATCAGTATCCCCACCAACGGGAGGAACAGTAACAGTAAATGTCTGAGTATCCTTAACGGTCAACATACCATCACTATAGAAACAGTATAAATCCGCCAAAGCACATATCCTGCCCACTACTTTTTTCAAAGGACCACGCAAATTTGCAACGGTGACAGTCCTATCGAACGCAGCATTATTTTCAAAAGCCATAGAGACTTCATAATCAGCTAATACAAGCTGAAGCGCACCAGCAACCGTTTCAGAGCGAAGTTCAAACGGGCCAACAATTTCAGACGGCAAACCAAGATCACCCTCGGCTTTAGGAACAAGGACATCACTGCCCAGAGGAAGATAAACAACGCTATCAGGTTTTTCATTTACTGCATCGGCGCGTTTAGCGGCAGATGTTGGCGATGGAATAGAGGCATTGCGTGCAGACGGCACATCAACAGGCGCACACGCCGCCAATGGCAACGCAGACAACATAATAAAAATAAATAAAAAGGCGTGACGCCAGTCGGAAAAATTCAAAATAACCTTCGATATGCCCATAGATAAAATATTTTATAGAATCAAAATTCTATGGATTTTAGCATTCGGACAATGATCTTTCCACTTGCAATACGCGGCAAACCGATTTAATCAACCGTTCTTTTTGCACAGGCTTTTTTAAAACTGCCATAATATCAAGCTTAGATGCTTCGCTTAAAATATCAGTATTATCATCACCTGTTACCACTATTACAGGAGTATTATTACCATCAGAGCGAAGTGTACGCACAAAGTCAAAGCCGTTCATCGGCTCCATACGTACATCGACAATTGCCATATCTATGCCTTCAGAAATAAGGGATAGAGCCTCTTGCCCGTCCGTGGATTCAACAGTATCAAAACCATCATCGTCCAAGAATTTGCAGATTTGCATCCGCACAAAATCATTATCCTCGACTACTAATATGGTTTTATCAGACACTTAAAAACTGCTCTTTTTTAAAATTTTATTACTCACAGACAAATTATACGATAGAAATATAAACATGACCCTAAGAATATATAAAATGTGATATAAAACAATCTATGAGCGATTTTATCCTTCCTTTAATACTGGCGTATTCAATTATAATTTTGGGCATATTATTCGTAATAGATCTAAAAACACGGCTGCTACCCAATAAATATGTGCTGCAATTTTTCTTCCTCGGAATGGCCTTCCATATAGTGACAGGATTTTACTATTCCAGCCCCCTAAACATGATAATTGCATCATTATTGGGTGGCGGGATATTGCTTCTGATCCGTACAATCGGTAATCAAATATATAAAACCGATACGCTTGGGCTTGGCGATGTGAAACTTATGGGCGCGGCAGGGATATGGCTTGGCACTGACTTTATATTCTTGGCAATATCCTTGGGCGCAATAATGGGAATATTCCATGGAATCGCCTATGTTATTCATGCAAAAATCACAAAAGGAGAGAATATCAATTTTGCTAAGCTTTCAATTCCCGCAGGGCCGGGCTTTATTATCGGTATAATAATTATCGCGATTGCGAAGTTCCATAACCTTCCTATAATGATAAATTAGATTCGATCAAATTGAGAGTAATTCATGAAACATTTATTAAGCATAGAAGATTTGTCCAAACTTGAAATTGAGAGTTTACTTGAACGCGCTGAACACTACTCTCATGCTCTACGCGAGAGTAAATGGGATAATAAAAAGCTGGAAAATAAAATTATCCTTACATTGTTTTTTGAGAATTCCACAAGGACGCTTACCTCTTTTGATATTGCCGCCAAACGCCTAGGCGCAGACGTGGTCAACTGGAATGCGAATACCAGCTCGCTTAAAAAAGATGAGAGCTTTTCGGATACCATAGACACTTTAAGTGCGATGCGCCCCGATTGCATTATTATCCGCCACAGCGAATATGGCGCGCCCAAATATGTTGCAAGCCGCGTTGATTGCCCTGTTATAAATGCAGGCGATAGCTGGCGCGAACACCCGACGCAGGCATTACTTGATGCGCTTACAATCAAACAGGAAAAAGACACATTAGAAGGCGTTACCGTTGCAATTTGCGGAGATGTAGCCCATAGCCGCGTTGCTAATTCCAATGCTAAGTTACTATCCAAAATGGGCGCTAAGGTGCGCTTTGTTGCCCCTGAAATGCTTATGCCGCCAGAGCTTCCCGCCACGGGCATAACCTGTTTTAACAATATAGAAGAAGGCATAAAAGACGCGGACGTGGTTATGATGCTGCGCATTCAAAAAGAGCGCATGGATAGAAGCGAAATCCCCAGTGACGCGGCGTATTTCAATAATTACGGTTTGACTTTCGAGCGTTTAAAACTTGCCAAAGACGATGTTTTGGTTATGCACCCCGGCCCAATGAATAGAGGGGTTGAAATTGCCGATGACGTTGCCGATGATCCCGCCCGCAGTTTGATGAATCGCCAAGTTGCCAACGGAATCCCCACCCGCATGGCGGCACTTGATATGTTGCTGACGAGATAGAGTATGGATATACTTGCCCTGTTACTTCCTCAACTGTTATTAGCCTATATTATAGGCTCGATTCCTTTCGGGCTAGTTTTATCAAAAATATTTTTAAAAAAAGACATTCGTAATATTGGTTCTGGAAATATCGGGACAACCAATGTTTTAAGGACAGGTAGTAAAAAATTAGCTCTCGCTACTCTTATACTTGACGGAGGCAAGGGTGCCGCAGCAATATGGCTAATAGTTGGTATTCCACATTTTCTTAACGAAAATTTCAATGCCACTATTTTTTCTTTTAACACACCACCAAATATCCAATTCACCTTTGCCTTATTGTCTGGCCTATTCGCCGTCATAGGACATTGCTTCCCCGTTTGGCTGAAATTCAAGGGTGGAAAAGGCGTTGCCACCGCGCTTGGCGTGTTGCTGGCCGCTGTGCCTTACGCTGGTCTTGCCGCAGTAGTAACATGGATAATAACCGCTAAAGTTACTAAAATATCCTCACTATCCGCGCTTATCGCTGTTGGTGTTGCACCAATCGTCACGTTCTTTATCTACGGCTTAGCCCCCGCCACAATTTGCGCTCTGATTACTTTATTGGTATGGATACGCCATAAGGATAATATAAAACGCCTAATAAAAAGCACAGAGCCAAAGATCGGCGATAAAAAGAAAGAAGCTCCGAGTGAATCTGTTTCAACAAAATAATAGACCCGATGATTTAGATGAAACAGAGCGCCTAAACTGGCTGCGCTTAATTCGCACCGATAATATTGGCCCCGTAACTTTTTACCAGTTAATAGAGCGTTTTGGCTCTGCCACCGAGGCTCTGCACGCTTTGCCTGAATTATCAAAGCGCGGCGGGCGTAAAAAACCACTTAGCGCGCCAAAAGAATCTCTAATCGCAAAAGAATATAGAGAATTGCAAAAACTAGGCGGGCAGATAATAACGGCAAGAGATGCCGCCTACCCGCTTGCACTTAGCGCCACCGATGACGCGCCGCCTGTTCTAAGCGTCCTAGGTAATGCCGATCTGCTCAATAAATCATGTGTTGCGATAGTTGGTGCGCGCAATGCTTCGCTTAATGGTAATAAATTTGCGCGTAAAATTGCCGCTGATCTTGGCAGGCGCGGACAAGTGATCGTTTCTGGTCTAGCGCGTGGAATAGATACGGCCGCCCACCAGGGAAGTATCAAAACTGGCACAATCGCGGTAATGGCCAGCGGTGCAGATGTAGTCTATCCCGATGAAAATCAAAAGCTCTATGAGGAAATAATCGACAAAGGCTTGATAGTTACCGAAAATCCATTAGGCGCAAAACCCTACGCCGCCGCATTTCCTAGGCGAAACCGCATAGTATCTGGCATATCCAAAGGCGTAATCGTAATCGAAGCCACTATGCGCTCTGGCTCGCTTATCACCGCCAGACTTGCCGCCGAGCAAGGGCGCGATGTTTACGCCGTTCCCGGCTCACCACTTGACCCGCGCTCTTCAGGGCCCAACCATTTAATCCGTGAGGGCGCAACATTGGTTAGAAACGCCGATGACGTAATGGAAATATTGATGGATTTCTCTGGAAAATCTTTGCGCGAACCACCCACAGCCCAAGCAAATTTTACGCCTTATCCGATTGCATTTGATCTGCAAACACAAGAGAATTCGCCAGAAATAACACAAGAAAAAATACTATCTGCTTTATCTTTCACACCGATTTCTATTGACGAATTGGTTAGAGCATGTCATTTGACTATTTCCGAGTTGCAATCAACATTGTTGGAATTGGAGCTTGCAGGGCGTGTAAAACGCCTACATGGAAACAGAATAAGCCTGCTAGAACAAAGTGATAGTTGTAAGGAATAAAAATTGAGCAAAAATCTGGTTATCGTTGAGTCACCCGCAAAAGCCAAAACCATAAATAAATATTTGGGTTCTGACTTCGAAGTTTTGGCATCTTATGGTCATGTTCGTGATTTGGTTAATAAAGACGGCTCTGTTCTGCCCGATGAAGATTTCGCCATGAAATGGCAGCTAGGTGATCGCTCTGAAAAGAATGTAAAAGATATTAAAAAGTCTCTGAAAAAAGCCGATGCTATATATCTTGCGCCTGACCCTGATAGAGAGGGAGAAGCCATTGCGTGGCATATATATGAGCTACTTAACGAGGAGGGCTTGCTTGAGGGCAAAAAAATTCACCGCGTTACATTTAATGAGATAACTAAAAAAGCTGTTAAAGAAGCATTCGCAAATGCCCGTGGATTAGATCAGCCTTTAATTGATGCTTATCTTGCGCGCCGCGCTCTTGATTATCTTGTGGGATTTAATATCTCGCCGATTTTATGGCGTAAACTCCCCGGTTCACGCTCTGCGGGGCGCGTACAATCAGTTGCCTTACGCCTGATATGTGAGCGCGAAACCGAGATTGAATTATTCAATCCCCAAGAATATTGGAGTATAGAAACACGCCTTCACACGCCCGATGGCGCGCCCTTTACCGCACGCCTAACTCATTTAGCAGGTAACAAGCTTGGTAAATTTGATATTCCAAGCGAAGCCGATGCAAATGCCGCGGTTGATCGTATAAGTAATAAAAATCTTTCGATCCAGAAAATTGAGAAAAAGAAGGTAAAGCGCAGCCCCTATGCTCCGTTTATTACTTCATCTTTGCAAATGGAGGCATCGCGTAAACTCGGCATGTCGGCCTCTAACACTATGCGATTAGCACAGCGTTTATATGAAGGCACAAGCGAAGATGGCGGTTTAATCACCTATATGCGTACAGACGGCACAACCCTTTCCAAGGACGCAGTTAATCAATGTCGCTCTGTCATTGGTAAAGATTACGGAGATAAATACCTCCCCGATGCGCCTAGGCTTTATAAATCCAAGGCTAAAAACGCGCAAGAAGCCCACGAAGCCATACGCCCCACCGATCTTACACGTACACCCGCATCACTGCGCGGAAAGTTAGAAAATGATCAATGGCGACTATATGATTTAATATGGAAACGCACAATTGCCTCGCAAATGGAAAATGCAATCATGGATCAAATGAAGGTTGATATTTCTGATGGCACTGATGATGTAATATTGCGTGCCAATGGCTCTGTTATTGCCTTTGACGGTTTCCTAACGCTCTATCAAGAAGATAGCGACGATGAGGAAAACGCAAATGATAATGATCGTCGTTTGCCGCCAATGAAAGAACATGATCATACAAAATTGGTCAATACAACGCCAAACCAACATTTCACTCAGCCACCGCCGCGCTATTCCGAGGCTTCCCTTGTTAAAAAGCTGGAGGAATTAGGCATTGGTCGCCCTTCTACTTACGCATCAATTATGCAGGTATTGCGTGATCGTAACTATGTGAAGATGGAAAAACGTCGCTTTATTCCCGAAGATCGCGGGCGTTTAGTGACTACCTTTTTATCCAAATTCTTCACACGATACGTTGATTATGATTTCACTGCTAACCTTGAAGAAGAGCTAGACGCGATTGCCTCAGGAAATGCCAACTGGAAAGAAGCCTTACGCGCATTCTGGACAGATTTTAAGGCGGCTGTTGACGGCACAAAAGATCTTACAATAACCCATGTGATCGACCATTTGGACGCGGAGCTAGGCCCGCACTTTTTCCCCGAAGGCGATGACAGCCGCAAATGTGTTGCTTGCGAGGATAATAAAGACCTTGAAGAAGGACGCCTTGGTCTAAAACTCGGTAAATTTGGAGCATTTATTGGCTGCTCTAACTATCCTGAATGTAAGTTTACGCGCCCTCTTGTTGTTCCTAATGGCGATGAAAATGATGATGCATCATTGGCTAACGAGCCAAAAATCTTAGGTGAAGAACCCGGAAGCGGGCGCACAGTATCACTTCGCCGCGGCCCTTACGGCCCATATGTGCAAATTGATCCCGCGCAAGAACTGATTGATGAAGTTGCCGCTATAAACGCGCAGCATTTAATAGACTTCGAAGAAAAAGTTAAAAAAGCCAAAGAAGCTGGTAAGAAGAAAATTCCTAAAAAACCTAAGAAAAAAGCGCAGCCCAAGCCAAAACGTCAAGGATTGCCTGCTGGCGTTAATGTCGAAGATGTAACACTGGAAAGCGCGCTTGATTTACTATCACTACCGCGTGATGTTGGCGAGCACCCTGAAACCGGTAAGATGATTCAAGCTGGTATTGGTCGTTTTGGCCCTTTCTTAAAACATGATGGAGTATTTACATCACTTCCCAAAGATGATGATGTTATGCATGTTGGTATGAATAGAGCCGTTGAAGTTCTTGCAGAAGGAGCAATAAAACGCGCTGCACGCGAGGAAGCAAAAGCCAAAAAGGCCGCAGAAAAGGCAGCTAAACCAAAAGCCAAAAAGAAGAAAAAGGCGACTAAGAAGAAAAAACCTACTGCTAAAAAATCTACGAGCAAAACAAAAAAGAAAAGCGCATAAAAGATAATGAGCAACTTAAACAAAGAAGCCATTTTCGACTTTATAAAGACATCAAAAACCCCTGTGACCAAACGGCAAGTGGCCAGAGCCTTTCATATTAAGGGCGGGGAAAACCGCGTTGCGTTAAAGCAAATCCTGAAAATCCTTGAAAAAGATGGATCAATAGCCAAGCAAGCAGGAGGAGTTTACAGCGCGCCTGATGGCTTACCCCCTGTGGCAGTGGTGCAGGTTTATGAAATTGATATTGACGGTGATATATTTGCAAAACCTTTGGAGTGGGACAAGGAGCTTCACGGCAAGCCGCCGCGCATAGAAATTATGCCCGACACCAAGAATTTCAAGAATATGCGCGAGGGCAGCAAAGCCCTGTGCCGCCTGTCACGATTAAGCGATAACGCCTATGAAGCGCGCATTATCCGCGTTCTTGATGAAGGTGCGCGCGGAGCAGAAGGTGCAGACGTTTTAGGCATTATCCGAATCCAAAAAAACGGCGCAGTGCTTCAGCCTACCAATAAACGTGCTAAATACGATTTTGATATTGCGATGGGTGATTTAGGCGGCGCAAAAGACGGTGATTTAGCTGCCGCCGAAATTATGCCCTCTCGCGGTCAAATGCGCAAAAAGGTGCGTATAGTCGAGGTTTTAGGCCGTCAAAGTGATCCCAAAACCATAAGTCTTATATCACTGCATGAGGCAGGTTTAAGCGATCATTTCCCGCAAAATGTGATTGATGAAACCAAGGATATGAAAGTCCCGCCACTGGGTAAGCGTCAGGATTTGCGTGAAATCCCCCTCGTCACCATTGACGGCGCGGACGCACGCGATTTTGATGATGCCGTCTTTGCCGAAAAGTTTGATGATGGTACATACCACCTGATTGTTGCCATTGCCGATGTTGCGCATTACGTAAAATTTGGCAGAGCATTAGACACCGAAGCGCAAAAGCGCGGAAACTCCACCTATTTCCCTGATCGCGTTGTGCCGATGCTGCCCGAAGCTTTATCCAATGATTTATGCTCGCTGCGCCCCAATGAAACAAGAGCCTCCCTCGCGGTTCATATGTATATCAATGAAGCGGGCAAACTCACGCGCTATAAATTTGTGCGCGCACTGATAAAATCTTATGCTCGCCTGACTTACGAACAAGTACAAGCCGCAAAAGATGGTAATGGAGATAAGACCACAGCCCACCTTATGGATAATGTTATAAATCCGCTTTATGAAGTTTATGGAGTTCTTGATAAAGCACGGCAAAAGCGCGGAGCACTTGACCTTGATTTGCCCGAACGTCAGATCATTATTAACGATAAGGGCGTGATGACAGGGGTTAGCACACGCAAGCGCCTTGATGCCCATAAGCTGATCGAGGAATTTATGATTCTTGCCAATGTAGCGGCGGCTAGTTCGCTGGAAGATAAAAGCCGCGGGCAGCAGGGCTGGGGGCAATTTCCGTGCGTATATCGTATCCATGATAAGCCTAGCTATGATAAGCTTGAAGGGGCGCGTGAATTTATTGAGAGCTTTGGACTTTCCTTGCCAAAGGGGCAATCCATACAGCCCAAGCAGATCAATTACCTGCTCCATGCTGCAAGTAAACTGCCCTATTCTCACCTGATCTCACAGATGGTTTTGCGCACGCAAAGTCAGGCTATTTACTCACTTAATAATGTCGGGCATTTCGGGCTTGCGCTTGATAAATATGCGCATTTTACCTCGCCCATTCGCCGTTATGCCGATTTACTGGTTCACCGTGCGCTTATTGGCGCGTACCGTCTTGGTGATGGCGCGCTTGATGAGCATGAAAAAGCACGAATTGAGGAAATAGCGCAGCATATTTCAGAGACCGAGCGCACCTCTATGAGCGCAGAGCGCAGCGCGGTTGATCGCTTTACGGCTGCTTATTTATCCAGCCATATCGGTGCGGAGTTTAACGGTACAATTAACGGCGTTACGCGCTTTGGCCTGTTTGTAACATTAGAGGAAAGCGGCGCGGACGGGCTTATCCCCATGAAATCATTAAGCGATGATTTTTACGTACATGATGAAAAAGCCCACGCTTTGGTTGGACGCAAGCGCGGTAAGATATATCGTTTAGGGGCAAAATTGCGTGTCACCATAAAAGAGGCCGACGGAATTACAGGCTCTTGTATCTTTGCTCTTGCCGCTGGTCAAAAAGGCGCGGATATCGAAGGCATGGCAAAACCAAAGGGCGGAAGCTCTGCGCGCGGTAATAACCGCCGCGGTGGCGGTAATAACCGCCGCGGTGGCGGTAAAAACGGCGGTAAGAATAAAAGCTCAAAATACCGCCATAGGAAAAATAAGAAATAAATAGGGGGCTAGGTGAGAATCAATAACTCTATTTCTTCTAAGATTATTCTTGTCCTGTTGGTTATTATATATATTCCTGCAATCCTTGATATTGAATTTATAAATACTGAGCAAGTATTTGCTGAGCTTATGAAGCCATTAAAATTTCCCAATTACGTGCCAAACCCATATCCTGATGAAATTTCATTCATTCCCTATAAAAAAGTTACCAACCAAGTTGAATATAGCTATCAAACTCAAGTAGTAACATCAGAAAATTCATACTCCACAATCATTCATGATGATGAGAAGAAAAAAGATTCTCTGATTATAAGAAAGCGCAACGGAAAATTTTACTGGGATAGCAACGGCAAAAAAGAGCTTATGACTATCACAGGGTTCTTTGCGCCGATGAAAGAAAATGGCAGGGAAATAAAAAAAGGGAAATACACAATATTCACCGCACTAGATGGCAGCGGCACGATTATTATTAAGCATGATATTATAAATTCATCAGGTAGTTGTGGATATAGACGTAAAATATCCGATTATGCCTCATATAAAGAAGTTAAGGTAAATCAGGGGACTATATTATATGGTGGGGGATACAGGCAATTATTCCCTGTGAAGCCTGATGACTGGTGCTATGGCAGTGCCAAACATGACTGGATACCAAGCAACATTCTTGAATTCAGTATAATTGGAAACATTATCGCCATTACTAGCTTCTTGGCACAACTTACCGCAGCAATTTTAATATTAACCACAATAATAAAAATCAAAAATCGGGGTTTTTTATCAAGAAAAGAAGCCGTTGAGAAAATTTTTAGCAGAGCTTTAATCATGGCATTCCTTATTTTTGTAATACCCTATTATTCGGGGCAGTATAAAAATTACCGCATAACAGAGCATTTAAAATCAGAATATGCGAGCCGTTAAATCAGTTAAAGTTCATCTTGAAACCGATATTCTCGTTTTTACTTCGATCATAGGTATATTTTGCAGTTTCATCACCTGTCGGCTTGATATAGCTTGGTGGTTGCACGCGCGTTACCAAATCAACGGCTTTGGCCAATATTCCCGTAGCTGATATCTTTGCATGTTTCAACTGGCTAGTAAGCTCTGTAAAAGCATTGGCAAAGGCTTCTTTAGCAATCTCAACGCCCATAACCATCATTTCCTTAATTTCACCAAGCAACGGGATTTTACCCTCTGCTTGCTCTGCGAAGCGCGCGGCTATAACTTCTATATCATCTAAACTCTTCTTCTTTTTAGCTGGCTTTTTACCACCGCCGCCACTTTTACCTTTAGAGCCTTTGCCCTCCTCTTCATCGTCGTCGTCAATATCTTCATTATCATTAACGACCTTTATTTTAACGTGAGTAGGCATTTGGAAACATACAGGATATTCTTTAATAATTTCTGGTGCGAGCAATTTACCGCTCAAACCCGGCCTAACGTCAATCTTGATCATATCAGGATCGCGCCAGTCAAATACAACGCAATGATTTTTATATTGTCCGATTTGTTTGCACGATTTAACAATTCGCTTTCCCGGATAAAGGGATTCTTGCACATCGGCATGGTCGAGAAATTCTTTTACATTTATCAGCATACTCAGTTACTCCAAAGTCACCACATTGATAGGGCTTATGTTTTTATGGATAAACTTTCCATAAGTATGTCTATAATTACCTCAAAACCTTAAAAATCTTTTAATTTTGTAATATGGTCACAAAGATTCCACATTTCTATTTTGCATAGTTGGTGTAATATCTGATAAACTATCAATGAAGTTTAATGATTTTCTTAAATGGGTTTTAAAATGAAGCGTCCAGTTTTATGTATTTTTTTAGCAATGTTCATGGCTTTTACGGCTATTGAACCATTTGCAGGTCTGAACGCAGCGGAGCTATGGAATTCTCGTAAAAGCACTGTAACAGATAAGAAAACATATAAATTTTACAAAAAAAGAGAAGAAGGCAAGAAACCAGTTACTTTATTCAATGCCCAAAGCCCTAGAAAATCTCCCGATAGTAAGTATGGAAGTAAAATCAAACAAATAGTTGATAGCTATAAAGATGTTAAGCTCATGAAGCAGAACTCTCCAAAACTTTGGGATAGAATGTCACCAGGAGCAGTTAAAAACCGATGGGCGGACACTGATAACGCTCTGCAGATTGAGTATGAGACACGCAAAGCAACAGCCAGCCATATGATAAGTCTTTTCAGACAAATGAAATCCGATCAAGCCAAGGCAGAAAAAGAATATCAAAACCAATTAAACCAGTATTATGAAGATAAAAGAGCTGAAGAGCTGGAAAGACAGGCAAAGAAAGAAGATGCTCTTAATGGCGAAAGCAGCGGAAATCGTAGTTATAGATCGTCTAAGAAAAAGAATAGAAATATTATATATAAAAAGAAATCATCTTCCAGATCTAAAGAAACAAGAGTTAAGCTTAATAAGCCAAAACCTCTATTTAACAGCCCAAATAGGTAAATATATAAGGTCTTTTATATAATCGGGAAAATTAACGATTAGAATGCTTGACATTTATTGTAAAACCTTTCATAAAGCCACCTTCGAATACAGGAGTTTTGAAAAATGGCAAAAGCATCATATGTTAAGGTACGTTTAGAAAGCGAAGCAGGTACAGGATACCGCTACTACGCTAAACGCTCGACACGCGCGGAATATAAGATAAAGAAGAAAAAATATGACCCGTGGGCAACAAATCCTGAAACAGGTAAAAAAGGCATGCACGTAATGTTCGTTGAAAAGAAAATGCCTCCTTCAAAGAAAAACTAGATTTTTCATCATTGAAGAATTATCAAACGCCCCTCTTTATAAGTCGGGCGTTTTATTTTTGCCCTCTTGTTCTTAAACTCCTGCTATGTCACTTTATGAATAATGATATAGTCTATGAGGTTTATTATGCTGCGCTTACGCCTTCCATTAGTTTTATTTAGCCTTTTCCCGCTTGTTTCTTGCGTAACAGATCAGGACGCAACTCAATCTTTAACACAGAATAATACGGCGGTAGCCGAAGAAAATATAGCTATACCTATCAAGCAGCCTATTGCCTCCAATGGCATATCCTACCGCTATTTATTCACCCGTATTGAGCCAATAAGCAATAAGAAGAGAATGGACAAAAAAACAGAATCTATGTGGTTTAAAGGAGCTTACTTATATCTTAAACCTGATGGAATGCTTGGACTAAACTGGTCAAGACCGGGATCTTATGCCTATAGCCCTGCATATAAATGGAATATGGAAGATGATAAAATCACCCTTATTCTTGGCAACAACAACAGCTATAGCTTTGACATTTCGGCATATAACTACCCTATGATTACTCATACAGACCAAAAGGGTACATTCAAAATGACAGCATTTAGAAAAGAAAAGAACGAAAAATAGTTAAGGTAAGGGTCGTTAAACCTGCCCTGATGAGGCGCTATCCCCGCTAGTCGCTTGCTCTGAAGAAGCTTCACCTGCGCTGCCAAAATCCTTAGCTGTATCCTCTAAAAACACACGTTCTATTTCCTTATAATCATCTTCCGTGATTTTACCCTTATTTTCAAAAATAGAGCAATTACGTCCAGATTCTTTGGCTTCATATAACGCTTTATCAGCTCTTTCCAATATCGCTCTTATATCATGGCCACCATTATTGATAATTGCACCGCCAATAGAAGTAGTGATATCCAATGTACCACCCTCAACCGAACAAGGTACAGGATTGTCACAAATAGACTTTCTTAACCTCTCTGCAACCATATAGGCGCGCTCTGGCGATACATCAGGAAGGATTACAACAAACTCCTCCCCGCCCATTCTAACGACAAGGTCAAAGCTACGTACGCTTTCTTTCAAGCGGTCTGAAAACACCTTTAAAACCTCATCACCGACCCCGTGGCCATGTGTATCATTAACCGCCTTAAAGTGGTCAATATCAAGCATGATAACCGCCAACGCCTTTTTACTACGCGCATTATTTTCAATCAGCTTACCTAAATGAACTTCTAAATAGCGGCGATTATAAAGCCCCGTCAAACTATCTGTAAGTGCCATTGACAGGCTTATTTCATAACTGGAACGTAATCGCTCTTGATAGCGTTTACGCCTGATTTGTGTTCGCACTCTTGCCAATAGCTCGTTTTTCTCAACTGGACGCAAAATATAATCATAAGCACCAATTTCCATACCATGGGCAACGCGCTGTATATCATGCTCCTCTGCTACCAAGACAATAGGAAGAGCGCGTGTACGCTCATTTGAGCGTAAATGCGAACAAAGACGCAAGCCATCTTCACCTTTAAGGTTTAAACTTACCATCATAATATCAAAATCTTGTGATGATACTAATTCCATTGCCTTCATACCACTATCTACGCTCATAACAATGTTAAGATCCGCAGATAGAGCCTCAGTGATTTTATTTTTATCGAATTCTTTATCTTCAATCAAAAGAACTCGCGCGCCCTCAACAGGTTCATTCATCAAATTAGTTTTTTCGGTCACAACGCCGAATTGATTTGCAGCATCTTCACGCACGCGCCATTCATCAAGAGCCATTTTCAAACGCGCCAATGATCGAACCCTCGCCATAAGAGCAACATCATTTATAGGCTTACTAAGGAAATCATCTGCTCCTGCCTCTAGGCCGCGCACCTTGTCTTGCACATCGGTTAGAGCCGTGACCATAACCACAGGAATATGCGCCGTTTCTGAGTTTTCTTTAATGCGTCTGCAAACTTCAAACCCGTCCATTCCCGGCATCATAACATCAAGCAACACAATATCAGGATTGTCGCTTACAACTTTTTCCAGTGCCTCTTTACCACTAGTTGCGGTAACAACTTCATAATATTCGCAGGCAAGCTTGGCTTCAAGCAGCTTAACATTAGGAAGTATATCATCAACGACAAGGACTCGTGCAGACATATTATGATATCTCCTTCTTTGGTGATGTTTCTTCATCAGAGCTAGTGGTTTCCACTTGAAGCGCGGCATCAGATTCATTTTCACTATCTGTTGAACTATCAAGATGCTTTCTAACAACCTCTATAAAGCGTGAAACAGATATGGGCTTGGAGATATAATCTTCACAGCCACCCTCACGGATTTTTTGTTCATCGCCCTTCATAGCAAATGCAGTTACCGCAATTACAGGGATACTTTTTAATTCATCATGTTCTTTAAGTTTTTTTGTAATATCAAGACCGGATATTTCAGGGAGCTGAATATCCATTATTATTAAATCAGGCTTATGCTCCATCGCCATATCATAGGCAAGCTTGCCTTCTCTGGTCTGAACAGTTTCAATATCATACGCTTCTAAAAGATCATGAAAAAGTTTCATGTTCAGTTCATTGTCTTCAACAATTAGAACTTTTTTTCTCATCTCTTGATATTTATCCCGATAGGTTGGTTGCTCCAAAGTTATCCTATGCCTAAGGTATTGCTAAAATGTTAATTTTTTACTCTTTATTGGCCTTTTATACTCTTTTCTTGATTTACTTGATTTTTCTTATCGCTATTTACATTACAAACATCGCCTAATGGCTCAATCGCAATCAATTTTTGTGTAACTGAGAAATCACTATAATCAATTTCCATATCGCTAACCACTCCATTTTCATGGAATATCAAGGACATTTCATAATCCGCAGTGCTCTCGGGTTTATTTAGTGGGAAAAATGCCAATCGCATCTTCCATGCTTTTGCCCCAACCATGTCTTTATCAATATCTTTCTTATATTTTTCTGGAGGAACATAAGATACAGCCTTTATAACAAAGCTATTTACATCTACTGGGCCTTCTTCGTCGCTACCATCGAAAAGCGTGGCCTTAAAAAACTTTTTCCCAGACTTAATTTCTTTCAAAACATCTAAAGTATGTTCCATTGGAAAAAACGTTCCCTTCGGAAGCTCAAACACCAAATTTTCGGGCATATTATAAACCGCATCATTTGGAGAATCTGCATTATTTCCATCTACATTACCGCGCACTTCTTCAAATATAATGCCGTCCCTCTTACGTTGTGATGTGAAGTTAAAGCTCTTACCATCAAAAGACTCATAGGTTGAAAAGTCACTGGTTATTCGCATAGACGGAATCTCATTATATTCATAGACCATATCAAATTTATTAGTAGATACCCAAGCATCACATGATGGCTGCCACTCATAAAACATTCTACCTTTTATATTGGCAATTTTTGCGCTACTGCTTTTTGACGATAACTTAATATCATATAATGCCTTATGCGGTACAAACCCCGCTTGGCGAGCGCGATCCATCGTTGCATATGAGGGAGCAGAGAAAATCATCACAAGAATAAAGCACAAACCGATCAGCAATTTATTCTTATTTATTATATTATATTCAAGCATATAAATATCATTCACTCCCAAATAACGAATTCACCCAAACATTGCCATTAGCATAATTCATACTACCTGAAACAAGGCTATGCTTAAAGGGTAATTAGCCCAATAATAGGAAAACTCTGCCTGATTTCTAGCAATAAGTCATAAAAAGGGCAAATATTCCCTAGCATTTATACATTAAGTAAAATCACAAAATCCATAGATAACCCTCTGAAATTACATAACATTGTAAGAATATTACATAATTGGCACGTTTTTCGCAAGGCTCTAAGCGGGAACTAGAGTAAAACGAAAGGGTAGCAACATGACATCGGATATTATTCAAAATACAAACATAATTAAAAAGCAAAATGCGCAATCAAAAAGCCTTCTGGAAAGCACCGGAGATATTCTTGGATTTTTGAAAAGAAGCGATACCCCAAAACAAAGTAATGAAACCACAGAGCTTTTAAAAACTGCTTACCGTATGCTCAGAAAAACAGAAAGTGAGCTGGCGGAGAAAGAAGCGCGGATCAATGATTTGGAAAAGCTTATTACCATAGATGAGCTTACACAAATCACCAACCGCCGCGGCTTTTACTCCCGCTTTGAAGGTGAGCTAGACCGCACTAATCGCGGAGAGAATAAAGGCGGCTTACTTATCATGATTGATCTGGATCACTTCAAAATTATCAATGATAAATTTGGCCATTTAGCAGGCGATCGAGCCCTAAAAACAGTGGGTTCATTCCTGAAATCAACAGTACGCCCTATGGACGTGGTGGCGCGTATGGGCGGCGATGAGTTCATTATACTTATGCCCAACACCGATATCGCCAAAGCCATGCAAAGAGCGCGCAAAATTGGCAATGCACTTAACGACCTAGCCTTTAACTGGAAGGGCACAAACGTACATATTCACGCTAGCTTGGGACTTAAAGAATATGAGCAAGGCGACACTATCGAAACCATCATAGAGCAAGCAGATAAAGGAATGTATGAGGATAAGGAAATCCGTAGACAACTAGCTAGCTAAATTTAATTTATATAGCCTGCCTTAAATCCCAATCCCTAACCACAAAGGCAGGCATACTCCACAGGCTCGGACGCGCTACTCTCTCTCCCCACATAAAAGCGCCCGAGCCACCTTTTTGACAAAACACCTATGCGGGTATATAAATCAAAGCATAAAAATAAAAGAATAGTGGGAATCATGAATCCAGAACGCGCAGTTAAATTTGATAATAATATTGATATTGAGCTTGAAACCAAGGCCATGAGCGAGCTTGATGCTTTTCTTGCAAGCCCTAATTCAATAGGTCTGGATAATATCAAAGAATCCTTACGCAACGTTGTCCAGCTTATGATGGAGCTTAAAGGCTATGAAACTGGTTATGCCCTGCAACATCTGGCAAATGGTGAACATTCATATCTGGCGATGAGCGGCACTTTAAAAGATGATGAAAGAAAAAAGCGCAAAGAACAAGAACTAATAGAATTGATGAAGCTTATAGATCAAATGTTTGCAGAAAGCTTTGCTAAAATGTACACACATGTTGAAAAACGCATTGAAACCATTACAGAAAATATTGAAGATCGCATTGATAAACTTGATGAAACCATTGAAAACGCAGTTGAAGCAGGTCTAAGCGAGCAGTTAATCGAAAAGAAAAAGAAAAAACGCAGAAAACTTAAACATTTTAAAAAGCGCGTTGAAGAACGCAAAGAGGAGCTTGAAGAAGTTGATACGGCAGAAGAAATCATAAAAGTTGAGATTGACCTTAAACGCGATATTGATGAATTAAGACAAGAAGTCCCTAAACCTAAACCAACGGCTGGGGCACGGCCAAATCCTTTTGAAACCTACGAAAGAACAAGAAATCACTACTACGATAATAATGCCCATCACGGCCAAAGTAGTAAACATAACAAAGATGATAAAACGGGCTCATCAGGAACAGGAGATAAAAGCAGCGGTAGCAAAGATGATGGCGGTGATTCTTCCTCTGGCAAAGGCGAAAAAGACAAAGGCGTAGAACCTCCCCCAACCCCAGATTTCTAACTATACAAAGTAATTTAGGAAAATATTGCTAATAAATTTGACTTTATAGGATTTATTTCCTATATTGTATTTATGACCCATGATATCAATGAAGAAAAAAGATTAAATCGTAAAAACCAAGCCAAAGAGCTGAAAGATACGCTTACTGATTCACTAACCTATAAGGAAAGTGATAATTTAGAGGATACACTTACCCAACAGTCCAAAGCCCTCGACCTTATTTTTAAGCGGCTTTTAAGCGATGCCGATGACCAGTTTGACCCTGTGCCGCGTTATAATACGGCTCTTCGCGCCCAAAGCCTGTTCCGCAGCACTGCAAAAACCCTTCTTGATGTAAAATATCGGGAAAAACGACGCATTGATAAATTAGATAATCCATTTTTACCGCCAAATGAATATAGGCGTTAAAAACTTTCATACAAAGTGAAGGATATTCAAAAATGAGATATAAAACAAAGGGTTGGAGTGAAGAAAGACGGCGCAGACAAGTGGAAAACTGTCGAAAAACAAAACCATGGACAAAATCTACAGGACCAAAAACCGTTGAGGGCAAGAAAAAGGTAAGCACTAACGCAATAAAACATGGCATGCGCTGTAAAGAAATGCGTGAGCTAACGCAGCTTATGAGAAAACAAAGGCAATTTATCACCGTGATAAAAGAAGAGCTAAAACGCCGAAAAGCCTATAGTTACAAGGCATTAAGCCGCGTCAGTAACAATCTTCTTAGGCATCGCCACCTTTACACTCAAATCTTTAAGCAATTCTGCGTCAACCTCAGAAGGTGCTTGCATCATCTGATCTTCATATTGCCCATTCATGACAAAAGCATAAACTTCGCGCAAATTCGGCTCATCGGCAAGCAACATTATAATGCGATCAACGCCAAACGCCAAACCACCGTGAGGCGGCGCACCATAACGCATAGCATTAAGCATACCGCCAAATTCCTCTTCAAGAACGTCCTTGCTATAACCTGCTATACCGAACGCCTTTTCCATTATTTCAGGTCGGTGATTACGTATTGCGCCAGAAGCCAGCTCAAAGCCATTACAAACGCAATCATATTGCCATGCGTAAATATCGAGAGGATCTTTATTTTCCAAATCCGCTACCCCGCCTTGAGGCATTGAAAACGGATTATGAGAGAAATCGATTTTTTGCTGATTTTCATCAAACTCATACATTGGGAAATCTATTATCCAGCACAGCTTATAAACGCCTTTTTCGCGCGCAGCTTCATGCCCTTCTGGCAAAGCATCACATATCGCATCACGCGCTGCTCCGGCAAATTTGGCGGCGGGCAGCTCTTGATTACAAATGAAGAAAATCGCATCTCCGTCCTCACAACCAGATATCTCACGAATAGAAGCTTGCGCCGCCTCGGGGATAAATTTAGCGATAGGGCCTTTGCCTGCACCATCAGCGAACAAAACATAACCCAAGCCTGGCGCGCCTTCACCTTGCGCCCAAGAGTTAAGCTTATCGAAATAGCTTCTAGGTTGATCGCCAACTTTAGGAGCGCGAATAGCTCTAACAACGCCGCCCTTGGCAATTACACCTTTAAAGGCTTTAAACTCAACATCATCGCGGGCAAAAACTTCGGTAACATCAACAATTTCAAGCGAGTTACGAAGGTCAGGTTTATCGCTCCCATATTTAAGCATCGCCTCTTTATAAGGAATGGAATCGCACCAAATAACTTCGCGTTTTTCACCTGTAAAATCAGAAAATTGTTCAAATATGCCTTCAATTACTGGCTGAACAGTATTAAAAACATCTTCTTGCGTGACAAAGCTCATCTCAATATCAAGCTGGTAAAACTCGGCCAAACGGTCGGCTCTACCGTCCTCATCGCGGAAACAAGGCGCAATTTGGAAATATTTATCAAAGCCCGACATCATCAAAAGCTGTTTAAATTGTTGCGGCGCTTGCGGCAAAGCATAAAACTTACCAGGGTGCAAACGCGAAGGCACAAGGTAATCGCGCGCCCCTTCAGGCGAGCTTGCGGTCAAGATAGGGGTTTGGAACTCTTGAAAATCTTGCCCGCGCATCTTCTCGCGCATAGTGGCAATAACATCATTGCGAAGACGGATCTTCTTTTGCATATGCTCACGGCGCAAATCAAGATAGCGGTATCTAAGGCGAATATCTTCGCCCGCACCATCATATTCATAAACCTGAAAAGGAATAATATCAGCCGCAGATTGGAGCTCAACCTCATCAATATAAATCTCAATCTCACCGGTTTTCATCTTTGGATTGATAGTATCTTCAGAACGAGCGCGAACATCACCCACGATAGTAACTACCGATTCAACGCGCAGATCACTAAGCTGCTCAAGCAAAGCAGAGCTTTCTTCGACTATACATTGAGTAAGCCCATATGTATCACGCAATATGATAAACAGCACTCCACCAAGATCGTAAGATCGGTGAATCCAACCAGACAACTTTACTTTATGCCCGATATGATTCTTGTTCAATTCATCACATTTATGCGTTCTAAAAGCGTGCATTTTAATACTTCCATAAATAACTATTTAACTATGAGAATGTTTTATAACGTATATATATGTAATGTCATCAAATTTTTAATATACTAAGGTGTACTTATGCATATATAATTATGCTACAGTTCTAATAAATTCTGTAACTAATTAAATTATATAAAAAACTTAACCCACCGGATATTCTGAGTACCATCATTTTTAAACATAGGAGCTTCTTTAATTATGGCACGGCCACTTATAGAACCAACGGGTGTGGAACGCACCTTCCACCCTGATGAAATTATTGTATCAAAAACCGATACAAAGGGTATTCTGACTTATACTAATAAGATTTTTTTGGATATTGCAGATTATACCGAAGCAGAAGTTATTGGACAGCCTCACAACATGATCCGCCACCCTGATATGCCGCGCTGTATTTTTGAGCTTCTATGGCAAACAATTTCTCAGGGGAAAGAGATATTTGCTTATGTCGTAAATCTGGCAAAAAATGGTGATCATTACTGGGTTTATGCTCATGTGACCCCTAACTATGATATAAACAAGAATATTATAGGATACCATTCATCTCGCCGTGTTCCGAACGCAGATATTTTGCCTGCTATAAAGGATTTATATGCTGAACTTTTAAAAATTGAGAAGAGCCACAGCGGCTCTCCGAAAGACGCTTTAGCGGCCTCCATGGGACATATAGAAAATATGCTAAAAGAAAAAGGAGTTTCTTACGATGAATTTATCCACAATCTCTAAAATAAATATAAGCATAATCATTGCACTCATCGGATCAGTTATTTCTTCAGGGTTACTACTAATCTCCGGGCAAATGGGTATAGCTGTAATAAATATTGCAATTACCATTACACTTATATTTTCAGCAATAAAAGTTAAACATATGCTAGCACTTATAGATAAAGCCAATAATGTAATAAATAATGCCGCAAACGGTGATTTAAACTCACGTATAATAAATATCAAAGGTATTGGGCCAATAGGAAATTTATACAATAACATCAATAATTTGCTAGATAATATAGAATCTTTTGCCAGAGAAGCTTCTGCTGCTCTTGAATTTGCAGCGCGCGGAGAATATTACCGCAAAATTATTTTAACTGGCATGGTCGGTAATTTAAAAACTTATTCAGAAATTGTTAATGATGGACTTGATGCCATGGATAACAAAACCAAAGATTTTTCATCTGAAGCTGGTGAAATGGGTAATAAGATATTAAATATGGTTAACATACTATCCTCGACAGCAACCGAATTAGAAGCCAGTGCATCAGAAATGAGCGCCACAGCCGAAGAAACCAGTGTTCAGGCCAATACCGTATCAGAAGCCGCAGTAACCGCCTCAAGTAATGTTTCGAGCGTAGCTGCCGCCACTGAGGAGTTCTCTGCCTCTATCGGAGAAGTAGGAGAACAAGTTAAAAGATCGGCAGATATTGCAAAAGAAGCTGTTAACAGTGCCACAGAAGCAGAAAATATTCTAGAAACATTAACAAAAGCTTCAAGCGAAATTGGAGATGTTGTTGAACTTATCAATGACATTGCCGATCAAACCAACCTCCTTGCACTTAATGCAACAATCGAGGCTGCGCGCGCTGGTGATGCTGGCAAGGGGTTCGCTGTAGTGGCTAGTGAGGTCAAAAACCTAGCATCTCAAACAGCACAGGCCACGGAATCCATTATAAAACAAATCAATGAAATGCAAAAAGCTACAGATGCCTCTGTTATGGCTATGCAAGACATAGGTAATACTATTCGAAATATAGATGAAACTGCATCAAGCATTTCTGAAACTGTTGGTGAACAAAGTAATGTTGTAAACGAAATTACAGGCAATGTTAATACAGCAGTGGACGGGGTTAATATTGTAGCCGACACAATAAACGGTGTGGCAGAGGGAGCAAAAGCTTCAAGCGCCAGCATTTGTCAAATACAAACTGCCGCCTCTGATCTTTCTCAAAACTCTGTTGTTATAAAAGAAGACGTTGGTAAATTTGTTGAAAAATTTGCAGCATAGATAAAAACAGCTCTAAATATTCCTAGACTAATCATTGAGCTTTTGTATGATGGTTCTCTAATACATAGGAACATCATGAGTATTTTAACAACTAATAAAGACATTAAACAATTTTGTAACAAATTATCTAATTGTGAATTTATAACTGTAGATACCGAGTTCTTACGCGAAAAAACTTACTATCCCAAATTATGTTTAGTACAAATTAGTGGCCCTGACAAAGATGCCAGAGCCATTGACCCATTGATAGAAAACATTGATTTACTACCATTATTTGACCTACTGAAAAATGAAAATATTATAAAAATATTTCATGCGGGCAGGCAGGATTTAGAGATCTTCTATAACCTAATGGACATAGTACCTGCTCCTATATTTGATACTCAAATCGCGGCAATGGTTTGTGGGTATGGCGATTCCATAGGCTATGAAAAACTAATCAAAAGCATTACCGGCGGCAAAATTGATAAAAGCTCTCAATTTACTGATTGGTCAGTGCGCCCATTAAGTGATAAACAGCTCACTTATGCGCTTGGCGATGTTACCCATCTTTGTGATGCGTATCTGCATTTACGTGATATTCTGGATAAACGCGGGCGCACCGAATGGGTTATGCAAGAAGATAAAATCTTGTGCGATCCGAAAACTTACGAAAATGATCCCTATAATGCATGGAAGCGAATAAAGATAAGATCTCCCAAAGCCAAAGACCTTGCTATATTGCGTGAACTTGCCGCATTAAGAGAGCAATATGCACAAAAACGCAATATACCCAAAACATGGGTAATTAAAGACGAAGTCCTTGCCAATATTGCAGGGCAAGCCCCTAAAGACAAAAGACAGCTTGGTAAAATACGCAATATCACCAAAGACGCGGTAGAAGGAAAACTAGGAGAGCAGATATTAAAAGCCATTGATAAAGCTTTATCTTCTCCACGTGCGCAGTGGCCCACCCCTAAAGAAAGAAAGCATCTGAACCAAAGCGAAAGCGCGGTTGTAGATATTTTAAAAATGCTATTAAAAATTGTAAGCACAGAACATGAAGTAGCCGCCAAGATCATTGCCTCGAGCGCCGATTTTGAGGATATAGCCATTGATGATGAGGCAAACGTACCTGCCCTTAAAGGCTGGCGCAAAGATATTTTCGGTAATGATGCGATTGCAATCAAACATGGCAGACTTGCCATTGGCCTTAAAAATGGAAAAATAACTAAATTTCCGATTGATTAAATAATCAATATGTAAGAGCCTGTATCTATGGCTTTACAAACAAAAAAACGATTATTTCTTCTTCGTCATGCCATGGCAGGCAATGCCTTATCTGATGGTGATAAGGCGCGATCCCTTGCCCCAAAGGGCAAAGAAGATGCCAAGGCACTTGGTGATTATATGATGAGGAATGACTTTATTCCCGATATTATATTATGCTCGCCTGCGCGCCGTACCCGCGAAACATTAGAGGGGCTGCAATCATCTTTAGAGCTTAATAATATCCGTACTCCTGACATTTTATATTCAGGAACAACAGGGGATTACTTACATGAGATTCAAAAATGCGAGGATAAAAATCAAAATATTTTAATCATCGCTCACAACCCCAGTATTTATGAACTTGTGATATTGCTCGCCGCGCAAGGATCAGATACCCTTATGCAACGCATAACTGAGGGCTACCCCCCTGCAAGCCTTAGCGTAATAGAATGTGTTTGTGATAATTGGGCAGATATTCAACCCGCGGAAAATGAGCTGGTAAATCTGGTAAACCCTATGGATTATAATAGCACGCCAAGACCAACGCGCTGGATGTAAAGGCAAAAGCCTAGCTATTTAATAGTCCATCATTTCACTTAAAACTTTACGCATTAAGGGAACAGATATACGGCGTTTTTGCGATAAAGCCTTATGATCTGCGCGCTTTACAATATCACGCGCCGCGGCAAATGAACGCTCCATACGCGGTAACAGGTAGCTTATCACATCATTACTAACGCTAAGCTGACGATCACTAAACAGCTTAATTAGAACCGAAGCCAGCAACATATCATCAGGTGCGTGAATACTTACCGATGGGGCTGCTCTAAAGCGTGAGGCCAAGTCAGGAATGACAAAATCTGCCATAGAGGGCGACATTCGCATGGTAATCATCATGGTTTTTTGCTCTTCTTTAAGCATGTTATATAGGTGAAACAGAGCTGTTTCTGCCTCCCTATCACCAAGCCAAGGATCAAGGCTATCAATAGCCAGAGCGTCACCAAGAGCAAACAATTCTTCAGCCTGTTTGGTTATTAACATCTCAGGATTTATAACTTTGGCTGATGATTTTTCCTGCCAAACAGCGGCCAAATGGCTTTTTCCACTTGCCGCAGGTCCTTGCAATATCATCACTGGTGCAGGCCAATCTGGCCAACGATCAATCCAACCTACGGCAGCTGCATTAGATTTACCGATTTGAAAATCATCACGACCAAACGCATGACGAGAGCCAAGGTCAAAGGGGATTTGCTGAGCATTTGCAAATGTTGATGGCGACATATTTATTACGCTTTACTACTCTTTTTTTCTGCTGCTTTTATAGCAACAGATGATTTTTTCGTTTTGGAAGACGTTGGTTTTTTTGATTTTTTAGCCTTAGATTTGGGCTTTGTTTTAACCTCAACCTCGCTATCAAGATAATAGGCACTTTGTTTATATTTTTGCAAGGCAAATGATAATAAAACACCGATAACCGCGGCCACTGGCACCGCCAAGAACATGCCCAAAACCCCTAGTAGGCTGCCCCCTGCGAGCAACGCAAAAAATACCCATAAAGGGTGCAGCCCTACACTATCACCGACAAGTTTAGGGGTTAAGATATTACCTTCTATTACCTGACCGCCAATAAATATCCCTGCGATCAGTAAAACAAATGTTGGTTCACCAGCTTGAAACCACGCAACGGCAACACTCACGATTAACCCAACCGCAGAGCCAACCATAGGGATAACCGATAAGAAACCCGACATTAAGCCAATTAAAAACCCATATTTAAGTCCTGCGAGAGTAAGCATAAGCGCATAAGAAATCCCAAGTATCAGTGCAACGGTTATTTGTCCGCGAACAAAACCAGAGAGCTTTTGATCTATTTGCTTTAAGATGCTTAAAACTTCGGCGCGTGAATGATGAGGAATTAAATCATGCACCCAAGCGGTAACTTGAGGCCATTCTTTCATCATAAAATAGGCCACAATCGGCATGAATATGGCCACTGAAACCATATCAATAATAGCCTGACCACCTGCGGCAAGCTTACCGAAAATTATTTGAGCAGCCTTGGTTGCAGAGCTAGCATTATCCTTTAAAATACTTTCTAAGCCACCCTGCCCAACGCCGCCGATACGCTCTTCTAACATTGCAGTTACAGGGTGCATCAAAGCCCAGAATTTTTCTATATAGCTTGGCAAATCTTCAGAAAACAGAGCCATTTCACGATACAAAATAGGCGATATACCGCCAATAAAAACCAATGTGAATATTAAAAAGCTAAATAATATCATTAGCGATGCTGGCCCGCGTGATATACCTATATCTCCAAATTTGCCTACTACTGGATTTAATAAATATGCCACGGCTATACCAATCACAAAAGGAAGCAGCACCGTTTTAAATAATAGCAGGCTAAGCACAAATAAGGCCATAGTCGCTAGCCAGAAAATAATATGTGTTGATGGTTTTAACGGCTTAACACTCAACTGAAGAACCTCCCCTTAAAATAATATTAGAATGTATGCACATCACCATTATCAATAGCTTTTTGCGCCCCTTGTGGTTTATAAAAACTTTTACTAGGTCTTTGCGTCATATACAGATCATAGATTACATTTGGCGTTTTATTTATTTCATTATTAGCAAATCTTTTCTGAACTTGCTGAGCATCACCCAAAGATAATGAACTACGGCTTAAAGATTTGCGCAATCCCCCTTCATCGCCTCTAAAAACAAACTTAATTTTTGCTTCAACAGGCTTAAGAGAAGCTACTTCAATTGCTCTTACTCCCGTAACAGTTCTTAGGATAGTCTTGATTTTTACCAAGTCACCTAAGCCATTAAGACCAACGCGTACCATATATATTTGCTCTTGCGAAGAGCTTGATAATGTCTTGCTTTTCCAATCTTGCTGCAAAGATTGATAGCCCATAAGAACCGCGCGATCATAAAGCTGTGCAACGCTCTCACTACCATCAGCCTTAACAATAAGATCACTTACCCGCTCTGCTCTGCCGCGATCCGTGCGATAAATACTGACGCGTACTTGCCCTGCAGCTATATCTTCTATGCTAAGTTTAGATAAAGAAGGGTCTGGAACAGCAATCATAATTGCCGCCTCACTTGAGCCATAACGAAATAACATGCGATCAAGGCTTTTACGCTCATAAGACAGCGCATTATTATCATCAATATCACCAATATCATCAAGATCACCGATAGGGACTTCTACAGGAACAACGCCATTAGGAAGGCGTGCACGCCCCCATGCTTGCAGCCAAATATTCGTTTCAGACCAAATTGTATTTTTGCCGTTAAGCTGTAATATCGGCAAAACCAATAAGGGCTTGCTGCTTTTATCCGTGTAATGCACCCCAGTTACAGAGAAAAAACTGCTTACTGCCCGCTCATTAAAACGAAAAGTAAAGTTTCCGACATATCGAACGGCAGAGATTTTTTCGTCTTTAACTTCATAATCATTAACCATTGTCGATATAGTTTCATAATCTGGTTTTTTGACCGTGCTCACTTCACCATCTGCGACCATGCGTTTAGTTAGTCTTGAAAATGCAATAGCCTGCGCCTTTGCAAAGGCTTGCTGCTGCGCCGATACAGAATCTTTTGCGCTTACATCAACGATTACATCGTCAACAACAAATAAGGAATCATAAGCATGAGCCTGAAAATTCATAAATATTAGAAAAACAGAAAATATAAGAGATATGATTATACGCTTGCAGTAAAAATCCTTATGCGCTATGTCCATGTTGCACCTGAAGTAACTATGTTTAAGTTATGTATGTTTATAGTTTTATAACGAGCTGAGCATAAGAGCAACATGAAAGAACAACGAAATAGGGCAAGCAGATATGTCATTGGATAATAATCAACCCAAAAAAAGTAGTGCCTATAAAGATGCCGGCGTGGATATTGACGTTGCCGCAGAGCTTGTGGAAAATATAAAACCAGCGATTAAGAACACTAACCGCTCTGGTACGATGGCTGGATTTGGCGGGTTTGGGGCGTTATTTGACCTTAAAGCCGCGGGGTATAATGATCCTATCCTTGTATCATCAACCGATGGGGTTGGCACAAAGATTAAAATAGCCATAGACTCTAATACTCATAACACTATTGGCATAGACGCCGTTGCGATGTGCGTTAATGATCTGGTTGTGCAAGGCGCAGAGCCTTTGTTCTTCCTTGATTACTTTGCCACGGGAAAGCTGGAAAATAATGTTGCTGGGGCAGTTATTGAAAGCGTGGCCAAGGGTTGTGAAATTGCTGGCTGTGCGCTTATCGGCGGAGAAACTGCGGAAATGCCAGGGCTTTATGCCGATGGAGATTATGACCTTGCGGGATTTACCGTTGGTGCGGCTAATCGTGAGAACATTATAACTGGTGAACATATCAAAGAAGGTGATGTAATCTTAGCGCTTGCCTCTAATGGTGTTCACTCTAATGGCTATTCACTGGTGCGTAAGATTATTTCTGATAATAATCACTCTTATAGTGACCCAGTCCCCTTTAGCATGATGATTACAAACCAAGATAAAGACATTGAAAAACAAACTCAGAGCAAAGCAGAAACTATTTTAGATGCACTGCTTGCCCCTACTCGCATATATGTGAAGTCATTATTAAAGGCTGCTAGCATAAAGAGCGATGATGACACACCTGCAATAAAGGGAATTGCACATATTACAGGTGGCGGACTAACCGAGAATATACCGCGCGTTCTTCCTGATGGCCTAATGGCGCATATTGACGCGGCGAGCTGGACACTACCCGAGATATTTAAATGGCTGAAAAAAGAAGGTAATCTGGATAATGATGATCTTGCAAGAACGCTTAATTGTGGCCTAGGTATGATTGTTATTTGTGACCCTAAACAGGCTGATAAAATTGAGAAATCTCTGATCTCTACTGGTGAAACAGTTAGCCGCATTGGTGAAATTGCGAAACAAAAACAATCAGATATCAGAATTATCATGGATAACCGTGTAAAGTCATGGGCATAGATAAGTTAAAGCTTGCGATATTTATATCAGGGCGCGGCAGTAACATGCGCTCTATCATGAAGGCTTGCGAAGATGAAAACTTTCCCGCGCGAATAGAACTTGTTTTATCCAATCGCCCCGATGCAAAAGGCTTTGATTTTGCCAAAAATAATAATATACCAACCGAAATAGTGGATCATAAGCAATATGACACCCGCGAGAATTTTGAAGATGAAATACTAAATCGCCTTAAAAAATATGATATAGATTTGATTGTCTTAGCAGGGTTTATGAGGATCTTAACTCCTCATTTTGTTGAAGAATACCCTGATAAAATTATAAATATTCACCCCTCTTTATTGCCAGATTATAAGGGTCTTAACACGCATGAACGTGCAATCAAAGACGGCAAGAAGGAGGCTGGCTGCACAGTACATTTTGTAGTACCCGACCTTGATAGCGGGCCGATAATCGTACAAAAAAAAGTTCCTATATTGGAAAATGATACGCCTGATATTCTCTCTAAAAGAGTATTAGAGCAAGAACACCTAATATACCCCGAAGCAATAAAATTGATCGCTTCTAAAATCAAATAAAACGACTGGATAATACGACATAATTTTACTATTATGTTCGTATAGAACACAAAAGGATATGTAATGGCCAGTAGCAAACCAGTAAAAGTCGATAAGAAAGAATTACTAAAAGCTGAAGAATTCTGGAGTAATTTTATGATAGCAACAAAATACGCTATATTATCAACTACTGCATTGCTTGTGTTACTAGCCCTTGCTTTTGTAAAATTCACTTAGAACTTATACAAACAAAAGACATAAAATCATTAGCTTTTCTAATAAAGCCTTAACTATTTAGGTTCATAATGCTGCGTGAGTAGAAGTATCTCTTACATCTGATTCACTAGAAGGATTATATCCGCAATTATGGTCAAAACTAGCCTTGGCATTGTTACTCGTAATAAGAACGCCCATATCAATATGATGGCGGGGATTTCTGCATTTTTAATTACTTTATTTATTTTGATATCACCTAACGCATTCGCACAAGATCAAAACACCCTGATATTGGATAATGATCAATCAATTTATAATTTAGCCCCATTTAGCTACATCACCATTAACGATGAGAAAAAATTAACTGCTGATGAATTAGTCAAACAACATAAAAATAATCTTAAAGGAGAAAAAACCAGCAGTAATACGATTAGCGTGAAAGATACAAAAAAATCCATGAATATATTATTCACGGTGGAGAATAAAACAAAGATGGATCATTGGATTCTACACTTTGGAAACACCCTTGACGGACGCATGGGTATGATTAAAAAAATTAACATACTCAACTATAATACTAAGCAAAGTATGTCTTTTCCACGACCTAACGATGAAGCTAATATTGATGCGATTTCAGATGATATATCTCCGTTTCTAGGTTCTGCCATTTCCCTTAAACTTCTGCCCGATACAAAAAACATAATAATCTTAGAAATTGAGGCTCAAGAAGGGCTACCTTTAATATTCACGCCCAAACTAATTGCCCAAGATAAATATATTCATATTTTACTAGAAGGTAATATAAAAAATGTTATCGCAGCAATTTTATTTTTTAGCATTATATCATTTTTCTTGGCTTCATTTTATATTGCAAGAAACAAGGCATCTAAAGCTTTAATATCATATTACCTAGTGCTTTCAGCCCTATTCTTTAATTTCGATGCTTACATAGTCCCTATATCAATTGTTAATGGCTCGATTCTCTTCTGGCTTTATATAACCAGCTTCACAATGCTTGTAATGGCAGGGAAATTCTTCTCTAAAATGAGATATGACCAAAAGCCAATAGAAAATATTGCCCTTATAATGCTAACTATTTTTATGGTTGTAAGCGCATTTCTACACATATTTATATTTGGCGGAAGTATTACAGGCCTTATCGTAATGACAAGTGTTATTTCCGTATGCCTAATATTACTGGCAATAATAACATTTTTCACCAGTGAAAAACCCGCTTATATAGTTTCTATATTCTGCCTGGCTCTAATACTACCTGCGGCTACACTAGCGTTAATAACTTTAATCATGACCGATTATGTTGATATAAGCTATCTCCCATATTTCTGGTACATACATATTGTTCAGGCTCTTTTATTTGTTACCGCATATCTGCAATCTAACGTCTATAGAAAACAACGCAAAATACATGAATCTGACTATCTAATGCGCGATGAGCAGGCTCTATATCAATTAAAGAAATCCAAAGATTCTGCCGATAAAACCAGACTCTTACGTGTAATTGAGCGCGAAAGAGAACTTATGTCAGAGCTTCGTGAGAGAGAAATAAAAAGAACCGAGGAAATGCGCGTTGCCAAAGATACAGCAGATAGGGCTAATCAGGCCAAATCTGCGTTCCTAGCAGTGGTTAGCCACGAGATAAGAACGCCAATGAACGGTATTTTAGGAATGGTGCAATTATTACAAAGCACAAGCCTAAGCAAATCGCAAAGTGATTATGTAGATATCATACGTAAATCTGGTGACTCTATGATGACGTTGCTTAATGATATTCTTGATTTTGAAAAAATAGAACGAGGATCTATGGAGGTTGAAACAGTCAATTTTGATATCCATAAGCTAGTTCAAGATATTGTTATCCTTATGTCGGGGCATGCCTCTCAAAAAAATATTGAGTTAAACACCTCTGTCGATGAAAATGTACCAAAAATTGTTTCGGGTGATCCCACAAGATTGCGTCAGGTAATACTTAATCTAATAAATAATGGCCTAAAATTTACTGAGAAAGGAGAGGTAAGGATCAATATTAAACTCTCCGATAATAACGATAATAAAATACGTTTTGAAATAAAAGATACTGGAATTGGCATATCTAAAGAAGCGCAAAAAAAGCTTTTCACTCCCTTTACGCAAGCCGAAACCAGTACATCAAGAAAATATGGAGGAACTGGACTAGGGCTGGCCATTTCATTAAAACTTATAGAAGCCATGGGCGGAACTATAAAAGTAGATAGCGAAGAAGGTCAGGGAAGTACATTTTATTTTGATTTAGAAATGAATCCTCTAAACACGGATAATGTTCACGCAGACGAAGATGGCTTCTTTAACCCCGATGAACAGCAGCCACAATATAAAACAAAACCAATGCGCATTTTAGTTACAGAAGATAACGAAATGAACCGCAAAGTTCTTGAAGGGCTTCTAACTCAACAGGGTCATACTTTGTTTATGGCAAGTAACGGCCTTGAATGTCTGGATATTTGCAAAAGGGAACAACCTGATTTAATTCTTATGGACATTCAAATGGACGGCCTTTCTGGCGTTGAAACCACAAAGAAACTACGCGCCAATACCGATGAAAATATTGCCTCAATTCCTGTAATTGCTCTTACTGGTAATGTTATGCTTGAAGATATTGAGGAGTATTTTTCTAACGGAATGAATGGTTTTATTGCAAAGCCTATTGATTCAAAACAGTTAGAAGAAATATTGTATAATGCCTCACTTGGTAAATTTGAAAATGATATTTCAAAATCCAATCCATTGCCAAAAGAACAAAATATTGTGCAAGAACAAGATCCTTCCCCTGAAGCAATAAAACAAGAAATAGACTTAAAAGAAATAAAAACTGATTTAAGCCTTGATGATCGTGAGCATTATGTATCAGACTCAGAAATTAAAATTTCGACACAAACTGATACAACTAAAAAGGCTTCCCCATCAATGGACATTAAAATTCAAGAAACTAATAATGATAAAAAAGAGCCCTCAATATCTGTATCAAACACTCCTAACACCAAAAAAGAAAAGCCTACATTTAATAGAAATGCACCTGATGATGAAATGACAGAAATTCAGCGCTATCTAATGCAGCAACATTCTTCATATCAAGATAAGGAAGATACAAATATTACGGAAAAGATAACAGAAGAGATAAATGAAAATATAGAAAGTCCGCCACCTGCCGATAATATTGAGGAAACTCCAATTCTATTTCAAGGCAAAATAAGTCAAGCAGATTCTACGCCCATTGCTAATACTGCTCCGACCTCTAACATTGATGTAAATGATTTACTTGATACTGACATGCTTCAAAACCTTATTGATACATTAGGAGAAGAGCAATTCAAAAATCTTCTACAAGGATTTTTAGATAAAGCCACGGAAATTATTGATGGCATAAGAATTATTATTGAAGAAAATAATATAGCTGCCCTTGGCGCAAGAGCGCATGAGCTAAAAGGTATGGCTGGTAATTTTGGTATGAAATATGTTAGTGAACTAGCAACTAATATTGAGAAAGCTGCAAAAACATCACAAACAGATGATGCTATAAATGATGCCCAAAAACTAAGCGCTGCTAATGATCAAACACAAGCAGCACTTAAAAAATGGGTGGCAGAGCAACAAAATTCCTCTACCTAAATAATATTTAAAACTATCCAACAATTTCATCATCATTGAAGAAATAAGCAATCTCGATTGCCGCATTTTCAAATGAATCCGAACCGTGAACAGAATTCTCGCCGATATCAAGAGCATATTCCTTGCGGATTGTTCCTGCTTCTGCTTCCTCTGGATTAGTTGCGCCCATAACCTCACGGTTTTTGGCAACGGCATTCTCCCCTTCTAAAACCTGAACAACAACGGGTTCAGATGACATAAACTCGGTAAGCTCAGCAAAAAATGGACGTTCACTATGAACTGCATAAAACCCTTGCGCTTTTTCAAGCGTCATATGAATGCGTTTTTGAGCAACTATACGCAAACCCGCTTCTTCCAGCTTTGCATTGATTGCACCTGTTAAATTACGGCGCGTTGCATCTGGCTTAATTATTGAAAATGTACGTTCGATGGCCATTATATTATTCCTTATATTTCTTAATATATATTACAGGCCGAATATATAACTACAGCTCAATAACTATGCAAGCAAGAAACTTGATTTTTATGCTTGAATACTGATAAACTCATAAAAAATTAAAAATATGCTTCAGGGGTGAAGAAAAATTGGAACATATCGGATGTCAGTTTGATACTATTAAGGGCAGCATACGCCAACCTTTACCCTATGATAAAGTCATAGAAACGCGCCCTCAAGCACGTGAAAAATTAAAAGAACTCCTTATTGAAAGCAGTAAAAATATAAAAGGGATTCATTTTGAAATTGGCCCTGATAAAGATCTGGAAACTGCAAACAATAAAGCCATTAGAGATTATAATGGAGATAAGCGCGCTGTAACCGATTATGTTCGTGCGAAAATCTGTGTAGACTCCCCTGATCAAGTGCGCGCATTAACAGGGGAGGAATTTCAAGATATAATGAATGATAACGATGTCCACGTTGTAAAAATGAATAATTATTTCTCCGACCCAAAAGATAGAACAGGATATAGATGCTTGAATTATAAGCTAGCAATTCCTATTGGCATAGATGAACAAGACAATCAACAATATCATTATGTTGAGTTGCAAGTGGTCGCCGAACAAATAGAGGCCGTATATGATGAAACTCACGAATATAAAAGACGAGCCGAAAATGCAGAGAATGAAATTGCCGCTTTTATGCATGAGCATGGTATCTATGAACTTAAAAACAAAGAAATATCAGAAGGTGATCTAACCAAGGAAGAAGAAGCTTTGCTTAGAATTGCAGATATAACAATCAAGCCACTTAGAAAAATATCCAAGCTAAATTATGCTACATGCTATCTTTTAAACTCAATGGCAGCAAAAGGAGATGGCAATGAAGAAAATAATTACGAAACTCTTCTTGACCCTGACAAAGCGGCAAAGCACCGATTAACACCTGGTAAAAAAGAGCGTTTAGGCACTATGAAGCACAAAGCTGATATGATGGAAATGATAAATGAGTAACTATTTTTTGAAAAATTTGAATATAGAATATAATATATAGAAAAGAGATTGTTATGGAAGATAATGAAAAAAAAATAGAGGCTTTAAATAAACTTCTAAAAAATAAATTTGCGACAAGCTCTATGGCTCTTAAATCTATAGAAGATGTCGCCCGCGATAAATATGGCGAGGATATTCAAGATGGATCATTCTTAAGAATCCTTGATAATGAAGAATTTAGTTTCTGCAAAGCAGGAATATATGATTCAAATGAGGGAAAAAGCTATTACGCACTTATTTGCAGCCTTGATGAAAATGGTTTTAACAGTGAAGAAGAAATGGAAGAAACCAGACAAAAACTCCAAAATGGAGAAATAGAAGCACATGACCTTTCAATGGATCAATTAGAAACCGGTCTATTATATCAATATGACCCAGAAACCGAAACCTGGTCACTACATCAAGAGGATCACGATATAACATCATATCAAGATTTTACATTTGTCACAGAAGAAGAGTTCTTTGATAATCTGTTATTTGAAAGAGATACAAAAGAAGAAAACCTCAATAATAACGGATCAAACGACCATGAACTTTGATAACTCATCACCAGAACAAGATGAAAACGATAAAGAAATTGAGGTAATATATTACCTTATAGGAAAAAGGCCTGTAAAAGTCACCTATGTAGATGACTTCCCAGAACTTGCTCAAACTCCTGATTTTGATACTAAAGAGTTTATCTATGATCACACTATTTTAAAACGCATAGAAGATTCCTTGGATGTTGATAAAATTGATGAGCAGCAATTCCGTGATGCTTGCCTTGCCATAGGCATAAAACCAATTTAGCTTCCCCAGCCTGCCAACTCATCTTCAACAGCCTCAAGCGCATCATTAGCCTTAGTAACATCAGAACCACCGGCTTGCGCCATATCAGGGCGACCACCGCCACCTTTACCACCAAGAGCAGCCGATCCAACGCGCACCAGATCAACCGCGCTTATTTTACTGGTCAAATCATCGGTAACACCAACAACTATAGAGGCCTTATCATCATTAGTAGCCACAAGCACCACCACACCAGAGCCAAGCTTTGTCTTTAAATCATCAACCATTGGTTTGAGGTCTTTTGGTGGAAATCCTTCAAGCACGCGGCCTGTAAATTTCACGCCAGAGATTTCTTTTGCTGCTGTCTTATCAGAATTTCCGCCACCGCCTACGGCAACTTGCTTGCGCAGTTCTGCCATCTCTTTTTCAAGCTTACGTTTTTCATCAACCAGAGTTTGAACACGCTCCATTACATCACTTGGTGAAGATTTTAAAATTGCGGCTGTATTTTGTAATAACCCATCTTGCTCATTTAGATATCTTAAAGCATTAGCACCTGTAACGGCCTCAACGCGTCGGATACCCGATGATAATGCCCCTTCGGATACGATTTTAAGCAAACCAATATCGCCCGTACGTTTAACATGAGTACCACCGCAAAGCTCAATAGAAAAAGCGCGATTGCCCTCTTGCGTTCCCATAGAAACAACGCGCACCTCATCATCATATTTTTCACCGAACAGAGCCATAGCTCCGCTCTCTCTCGCTTCGTCAATGGGCATTACTCTGGTTATAACATCAGTAT
>Ga0316209_1000582_pt1 | contig 58813 bp, 52 predicted proteins | sample 6monopyrite_MG_FD_204945 | JGI IMG/M metagenome (GOLD analysis project Ga0316209, IMG submission 204945) | Microbial mat bacterial communities from mineral coupon in-situ incubated in ocean water Damariscotta River, Maine, United States -... | ecosystem: Environmental > Aquatic > Marine >... | reverse complement strand
CCGTGGATCGAATTAATAACCGTCCACGCAAAACATTGGGATTTAAAACCGCAGCACAGATGATGGGAAAATCGCTATCACGATTGGCTGCTTAACAGATAGTTGCACTTGTTAGTTGAATCCGCGGCTCCTTTTTATAGTGCTGAAAGTCTAAACTCTAGATCTAGAAAGTCACCTTCCGAAATTTATTTCAAGGCTTGTTTAGTTTAGTAAGCATTCAGGTCAACCCTGGTCAATCTGCTTGATATCAATCTCTCAGCCAAATCAAAATCAACATCTCCCGCTTTACCGATGTTCTGCGTCAGCTCATTGAGTATTTCACCCTGAATAACGCCGCGTTGCTTCGCTTCGGTGTAGGGCAACCGATGAAACATAACCATGGAGTAGCGGGGGCAAAAGTATCCGGGAAATCTATTTTCCAGCTCGAATGCCAGCGTATTTTTTAGCAGATATTTCTTATCTCTGACTGAATCCCGCATGGTGATATAGTTCTCAATGGCCATATCAGCGATGGCGTCGCCATTAATTTTTCGGTTTTGCTCAACTTGCACAAAAACCCTGGTCCAATCACCTCCAGCGTTATCAATCGTTTCCGCCAGATTTAGCGCATCTTCAAAGCCGCAGTTCATGCCCTGCCCATGAAAAGGAACAACTGCGTGCGCGGCATCGCCAAGTAATAGCGCCTTGTCCTGATAGTGCCAGGGCGCACATTTTACCGTTGCCAGAGTGCCGGTTGGATTTTCAAAATAGTCGCTAACCAGAGATGGCAGTAGCGGCAGGGTATCAGAGAAATTTTGCGCAAAAAAAGCGTTAACTTTCTCTGCAGTGTCGATAGTCTCAAAGCTCACCTCTCCGGTGTTGGGCATAAACAAGGTGACGGTAAACGAGCCATCCAGATTTGGCAGCGCGATCAGCATATAGCCGCCGCGTGGCCAGATATGTAATGAATTGGCGTCAATTTGAAAAGTGTTATTCTCGCCCGCAGGGAGACACAGTTCTTTGTAACTATGGCCTAGCGGGATGATCTGGTGCTGAGTGGATTCAATTTTGTGAATGGCTTCACGTACCGCCGAGCTACTGCCGTCGGTGCCAATTACTCGCTGGAATGGCTGTTGTTTGCGTTGCCCGTTAATTTCATCGAACAAGTGTAATTGGTTGTTATCAAAGTCGAGTGATTCACACTTTTGATTAAAGTGAATTTTAACTTTGCCGGTCGCTTCGGCGGCGTCCATACAAATAGTGTTTAGCTCAGCACGTGAAACAGAATAGATTACTTCCTGAGCTTTTTGTCCATAGCTTTGAAAATTTTGTTGACCGTTAACATCGTGTACCATTCGACCTTTCATGGTGGTCAAAATTGGCGCTACCTGTGCCATCAATCCTGCCTGCTCCAATGGGTAAATACCGCGATTGGCGAGTGCCAGATTAATCGATCGGCCAGCGCTGATTTTGTTAGTACGCATATCGGGTCGTCTTTCAAATATTTCGACACAATAGCCTCTTCTCGCCAGCAGTACCGCCAGCAGAGAACCTACAAGACCCGCTCCAATAAGTGTGATTGTTTCTTCATTTTTTTTCATGGTTTGTCCTGGCTATAGCGCTTGAAAACTAATGTGACGCCAACGCATTTTTGAGAATATCCACAAATCGGAACGCATCTTCAAAACGATTATATTGCGCTACCGGCGCAACCCGAATTACGTTAGGGTAGCGCCAGTCACCGGTAACGCCCTGAGCCTCAATGGCATCAAAAATACGCTTGCCGCGCTCAGGGTCGTCATCCGGATTTAATCGCACAGCCAGAGAGAGCTGGCTTCCGCTGTAACGCGTATCGGATGGCGTGAGTATCTCGATTTGTCCGGCCATATTGTTTTCGATCAAAAATCGCAAATACCCGGTAAGCTTGACAGATTTGTCGCGTAGCACTGTAATTCCACCTGCTTTTTTTATGGTATCCAGCGAACCACGAATCGCCGCCAGTGACAATACCGGCGGGTTGGACAGCTGCCAGGCCTCTGCTGATTTCATAGGTTTGAACTGATTTTCCATTTTAAATCGTGATAATTTGTCGTGCCCCCACCAGCCGGCAAAGCGTGGCAAGGATTCGTCGTGATGGTGGTTTTGATGGACAAAGCAGCCAGCGACCGAACCTGGTCCCGAATTGAGATATTTGTAGGTACACCAGCAGGCAAAATCGACTTGCCAGTCGTGCAATTGCATCGGGACGTTACCTGCCGCGTGAGCCAGATCGAATCCGACCTTACAGCCTTTTTTATGACCGGCCTCAGTGATCGACTGCATATCTAATACCTGGCCAGTATAATACTGTACGCCCGGTAGCATAATTAGCGCAATTGAATCGCCCTGCTCTTCAATAATCGCCAGAATATCCTCGTTTCTCAGTAGCTCTTCACCCGCCCTCGGTTTGATCAACAGCATGGTTTCTTTGGGGTCGAATCCGTGAAACTTAATCTGTGATTCAACCGCGTAATGGTCGGAGGGAAAAGCGTGATCTTCCATGAGGATCTTGTGACGCTTTTTATCAGGCCGATAAAAGCTCACCATCATAAAATGTAAATTGGCGGTCAGAGTATTCATGCAAACAACTTCGTCGCTGTTTGCACCGACCAATTTGGCGGAGCCTTCACTGAGAAATTCGTGATAAGGCATCCATGGAAATTCTCCGCTAAAATGTCCTTTAACGCCGAGCTTGGCCCATTGTTCGAGTTCACGAGTAACATACTCAGCGGCAAGTTTTGGCTGAAGTCCGAGAGAGTTTCCGCAAAAATAAATTTCATCCCGGCCATCAATCATTTTCGGGATCGAGAATTCATCGCGAATGTGTTTTAGCGGATCTGCCTGGTCCATTTTTCTGGCAAATTCCAGGCAGTTTTCAAACGGTATCTGACTTTCTTTGGTAGACATAATTTTCTCTAATGAATTTGTCGGGTTTTTAATCGCGCGCGAGTTTAAAAAGCAAAGGACGAGAGGGCACCGCATCGGTCTCGATTTGCGGAATCTGCAAATCGCATAAATAAAATCCATCTTCGATTTTGTCATCGATAAAAATCATTTCGGTTATGGTTTTATCGAAATGAGCGACGGCCGACTGGCTTGTTTGTTCCATTGCCACGTTCCAGAAAATGCGATGATTGGAGAGTTGCCCCTGATCGTACATTTTATCGACCGACGGAAAATCAACCAGCAGATGATTGACTGTTCGCTCGCTCAGATAAGTCATGGCTTCGTTGGTTAAGTAAATTGGATAATTATCACTCGAGTAGACACAGGATTTCTTAGACGGTTGATTGGGTAACGAACGTATCACCAGGCCGACCAACTGCTGATCGCGATATCGGGCTAAAAGCGATTCGAGTTGCGCCCGATCAATCACCCGGTTGTCCGGGTCAAACCCGGCGCGGTAACTGTCGTTTGTTTCGCTGGCGAGTTTGGGCGTTACTGAAATGAGCACAGCAGGAAACATCGGTTGCCGGATCGCTCGATAAACCGCAAATTTCTGGTCAGTAATATGCGCGATGGATTCAGTATGCGTACCGTTACAGTGCGGCACCAGGGTAAGTTGACTGGCGTTACAGCTGCCACCGCGTCGGGTGTCGCCGATAAAGCTGCCAACTTCCACAGGCTTACTGCTCGCTGCAGGCGCGCCAAAATGACTCGGCTGCTCGCCATTTGGACGTAAGGTGATAGCGATACTTTGCGGCCTGGACAGGTCGGCAGAATAATCAGTCTGTTCAATTGTTAGTTTTATTTTCATAGTCTTAATCGTAAATTAGTATTCAAATTTGTCGCCCTCATCCCTGCCTTCTCCCAAAGGGAGAAGGAGTTAAAAACTAAGGGACTTCAGCAACTTGGGGTTAGCCGGTAAAGCGTGATGCGTTCAGTCCCAGCCACTCCAGCGCAGTACCGTGTAATAATCGAGCGCGTATGTTTTCGTCACCAACGGATTGCCTGATTAATTTCCCCGGTTCCAGTTCGCCCAGCGGAAAAGGATAATCACTACCCAGCGCCAGTCGCTCCGGGCCAAGTAGTTCAATTAGATAATTTAACATGGGCGCGTCATGAACCAGCGTATCCAGATAAATTTGACTCAGGTATTCGCGCGGGTTGATATTGTTGTCCACCGCGACCAGATCAGGACGGCAATTAAAGCCGTGTTCAATCCGGCCGATGGTCGACGGAAATGAACCGCCGCCGTGGGCGAAGGCGACTTTTAGCTTGGGTAATCGCTCCAATACGCCGCCAAAAATCATCGAACAGATCGCCAGCGAAGTCTCTGCGGGCATTCCCACCAGCCAGGGTAGCCAGTAATCTTTCATCTGCTCTTTACCCATCATGTCCCAGGGGTGGACAAAAACGGCAGCGTTTAGATCCTGCGCGGCGGCAAATACATCGAACAATTCGGGCGCGTTTAAATTCCAGTCGTTCACGTGCGAGCCTATTTGCACGCCGGACAGTCCCAGATCATTAACGCAGCGCTCCAATTCTTTAATCGCCAGATCAGGTGATTGCAGCGGGATGGTTCCGAGGCCGGCGAATCGGCTCGGATGGCGGTCACAAATTCCCGCGATGTGGTCGTTGAGAAATTTGGAAATATCCAGCGCGTCTGCCGCTTTGGCCCAGTAGCTGAACATAACCGGCACCGTAGACAAGACCTGTACGTCGACTTTGTGCTGGTCGCACTCGTTCATTCTGACGCTGGCGTCCCAGCAGTTAGCTTCGATTTCGCGAAAGAAATGATCCTCTTTCATCATGCGTGCGCAGCCGCATCGATGGTGGTCCAAATGGATCCAGCCGCCGTAGCCATATTTTTGTTTTAAATCCGGCCAGGTTTTCGGCAGTATATGGGTGTGGATATCAATGGTCAGCATATCAGTCATTGAACTCGTATTTATTGTGCGGCATGACATAGCCGCAAGCGTCACAAGTGCGCGCCTGTTCACTCGTCAAAAATCGCTCGAACACGCCGCCAAAATCATTTTCGATATCTCTCAGGGGAAAGTATTCTTCATACAGCTTGTGATTGCATTTTTCGCAAAACCACATCAACGCATCGGTTTCTTCCTCTCGTCGTACTTGCTCGATCACCAGGCCGATTGAATTTTCAAAACGTACCGGCGAGTGCGGCACTTTAGGCGGCAGTAAAAAAATTTCGCCTGCTTTAATCGGGTATTCAACCACCTTGCCGTCCTGTTGCGTGCGTAGCAACATTTCGCCCTCTAACTGATAGAAAAATTCAGGCCCTTCGTTATAGTGAAAATCTTTGCGGCCATTGGGCCCGCCCACCACCATAATGATCATGTCACCCTCGCGATAGACTTCCTTATTACAAACCGGTGGTTTGAGTTTGTCTCGATTGTCCTCAATCCATTGTTGGAAATTGATCACTTGCATCATTGCGCTCATGGCGTTGTTCCTCTTAATTCAGTTTACCGGCCAATCGTGGCGATACACTTTAACTCGATTGCAATCGGCGTTGGCAGACAATTTATTTCAACCGTGGTACGACACGGTTGATTGTCGGCAAAGTATTCGGCATAAATTTTATTGTAGCGCTCGAAGTCGTCGGCCATGTTGGTCAAAAATACGGTGACGTCCACCAGGTCTAACCAGCTGGACCCCGAGGCTTCGAGGATCAGGCGAACATTGTCAAAGACGCTGCGGCATTGCGTTTCAATATCGTAGGCTTTTATCGTGCCATCCGGGCGCAAGGTGACCCCAGGTATTTCAGTAGCGCCAGCTTTTCTTGGACCAACACCGGAAAGAAACAGCAGATTACCGACTTTTCTGGCGTGCGGGTAAAGACCTACAGGCGCGGGCGCGTTGCTGGTGCTTATTTTATCTGTTGCGGGCGAAGCTTGAATCTTTGTCATGGGAGCGTCCATTAGTTTTATCAGTCACCGAGTAGATCACAGATGCTGTTTTCAGGAAGTTTTGATTACTATGACCGAAAAACAGGTCGAAAGCGAGACCTGTACTGCGTGGTAACGGCTTTGCTTAACACAGGGCGTAGCGCCCGAAGCTAATATAGCGCGGTTAGTTCAGGACAAATTTGCAGCCGGTCTGGCTGGCAAAGATATTAAGGGAGGTTTTAATTGTCTGTTCAAAAAACATTTTATATCAATTGTCGGCTGGCTAATAAACTTCGTCATTTTATGCCCCTATAGCTTAGTTTGTAAAGGGACGGTAGTTGTTAGTTATTATTTCACAAAAATCTCTCGCATCGGAATACTTAAGGGAATATCTACGAAGCAGGCGCGTTAACCTTTTATGGCGCTTGTTTTAATAGCGCTGACGCTTAGTGATGCCTTTTAAAAAGGCGTTATTTTTCACCTACCACCGGAATAAGATATAGCGTACTATTTGATGGTTTTAGCCGAAATGACAAAAATAAAGGAATACACCATGCAGGTGTCCGAAGAATTTGAAGAGTGCCGAAAGCAGGCATTTTCCCTGGCGTTGCGGTTGCTTAACAATCGCGATGACGCGCTGGAAGTGGTGCAGTCGTCGATTGAAAAAGGTATCAACCGTGCTAACGCACCGGCCCTCGACCACCCCGAGTTTAAGCCGTGGCTGTTTACCGTGGTGCGCAACAAATCAATCGATATTTTGCGCCATCAAAAACGTGTGCGAAAAGTCGAGCACGAAGAATTCCACTCCAGCGCACCCGTTAGCACCGAGCCCGATAAAAACCTGCAACAAATGCAACTGAAAGAAACCCTCGAAAAAGCTATCAATCAACTTAATATGCAGCAAAAAGAAATAATTTTACTCCGTGATTATCACAATTTCAGTTACGCCGATATTGCTAAAATACTCGGCATTGCCAACGGTTCGGTTATGTCACGACTCCACCGCGCGAGGATGGCTTTAAGAGAGATACTGGTGAAAAAAGGCTTTTCTTTGGGAGGTGAAAAATGAACGATAACGACCCCAATAAAAGCGCAATTCACGCAAAGGCGCAATCAAAGGACAGGGCTGACCTCGCTCAGGCGCAGCTTGTTGGCGCCGATAGTAATGATGATCAGCTGGACGACCCGCGGTTTGAGTTAATTTCAGGATTTCTGGACGGCGAGTTAACGCAACAGGAAGCACAAAAAATTTCGCTGTTAATCGAAACCGACGTCGAGTACCGACGGCTTTATCAGGAATTGTCGCAAATGCGGGTAGAAGTGCAGTCATTAAGTTTGCAGGAGCAGGAGCTTGAGCATCTGGACCGACTGTTTAAGGAGCCGGTGGCTAAAACCACACGAATTTTTGGTTTTGCGCTGGTCGCGATCGGCGCCGTTGTGGTTGTCGGGCTGATTTTATTTCGAATCTTTATTCATCCGGAATTAGGTTTGCTGGAAAAAATTCTGGTCGGCGCCTTGGGTGGAGGAACGTTATTGCTGCTATTTAGCGTGTTAAGGCAACGCCTGATTAACGCCAAAAAAGATAAATACAAAAGGGTAAAAATATGAGCAGAGTGATCCTTTCTACCACCGAATTTATCTACGGTAAACAGATCATCAAACACGTGGGGTTGGTTCGCGGTACCACCATCCGCACCCGGCATCTTGGACACGACCTGCTGGCGCGGTTACGTGGTATGGTCGGCGGTGAAATACACGAATACACCAAGTTGATGGCGGAGTGTCGTGAGCAAGTGCTGGACCGCATAATGGATGACGCCAGAGAGCTCGGTGGCAACGCCATTGTTGGACTGAATTTTTCGACTTCACAAATCGCCTATGGCGCAGCCGAATTAATGGTTTACGGAACCGCAGTAGTGGTTGCCGACGCTGAAGAATTAATCGATGACAGGCCTGCCTGAATAGTCAATTATCCTCGCACACCTGAGAAGCAACAGGAAAATTAACTGATGAAAAAATTAATTGATCTTAGCCATACCGTCAAAGAGCAACTAGTGACTTACAAGGGGCTTCCCGCACCGTTAATTTGCGATTATCTCTCACGCGAAGCGTCCAAAGCCCACTACGATGAAGGCACCAGCTTTCAAATTGGTAAAATTGAAATGGTCGCCAATACCGGCACATACATCGATACGCCTTTTCATCGCTATCAGGACGGCAAAGATACTTCAGAATTTGAACTGTCGTCGGTGGCGGCCATTCCGGGAATTAAAATTATTATTCCAGAGGCAACACAGGTTATCGACCGGCAGTTTTTTGAAGGGCTGGAATTAAGCGGTAAAGCCGTACTGGTTCAGACCAACTGGTCAAAACATTGGGATAGCGAGCAATATTTTGAGGGGCATCCATTTCTAACGGAAGACGCGGCAGTTTACCTGAAGCAGCAAAAGGTAAAACTGGTGGGTATAGACTCGCTCAATATCGACGACAACTCCGGCGGCACCAGGCCGGTTCATTCGACTTTGCTCGGCGCAGATATTCTGATCGTCGAGCACCTGTGTAATCTTCAGGCGATACCCGAGAGCGGGTTTGAATTTTATGCCGCGCCCGTGAAAGTCAAAGGCATGGGCAGCTTTCCTGTACGCGCGTTTGCCGAGGTAGTTTAATCCACTAGCAAACTCAATCAAAATGCTGCTGCGCACCTTCTCGGTAGCGGGCCGGTCTATTTTTCAAGAAAAGATTTTATATCTTCCAGATCCTTGAGTAATGCTTTTTTCATCGAGCCTTTGATAAAAAATCCCATGCAGGCAGCGATAATTTTAACGGGAAACGACTGGGCCTGAGCGCTAAAGGACATAGTGAGCTGAGTGCCGTCCGCAACCTCTCGCAAAGAGAGCTTAGAAATATAGACTGAGCCATGGCTTTCAGCGCGGGTCATATAAAATTCGTTTTCTACGCAGTCAGTAATCCACATAGTCTCAACCGCCTCTTTGCCAAACATTTGCCTTTTTTCCCGCCACTTCAGCCCGACGAGCCCTTCGTTCGGCTGCTCAACTATCTGTATATCCAGAATGCTGGAGATCATAGCCTGACAGTTGGCAATATCGGTAATGGCCGCCCAGACCACGTTTTTGGGTTGCGCTATTTCAATATCGACTGAGACCTGCATTGATTTTCTCCCTTGCTGCAATCCGGTCATACTGGCGACTGTCAAGAGCAAGGGCAACTGGTAGCGTCATGGACGACGCTATCGCATTTAATAAAAAGCCAAAGTTGAGGGGGTTATATTTAACCTTTTTGTCGTCCATCTCACCTGAGAGTCAATCGCCTAAGCGCCCTTAGCCTCAATTTTTGCCCAGCTGTCTCTGAGCGTAACTGTCCGGTTAAAAACCAGGTTTCCTTTACTGTGATCGTAACGGTCGGCGCAAAAATAACCCTCTCTTTCAAACTGAAAGGTATCTTCAGGTTGCGCGTTGGCGAGCCCCATTTCAACCCGTGCCTCGGTTAGAATCTCCAGCGAATCGGAATTAATGGTTTCCAGAAAATTTTCGGCGTTGCCGGGATTAGCGACAGTAAATAATCGGTCGTACAGGCGGATCTTGGCTGGCATCGAGCGTGCCTCGCTGACCCAGTGGATCACGCCTTTCGGTTTGTAACCTTCGGGATTTTTACCCAGTGTATTTTCATCAAAACTGCAGATTAACTCAATAATGTTTCCCTGCTCGTCTTTAACTACCTGGTCGCAAGTGATCACATAGGCGTTGCGCAGACGAACGGCCTTGCCCAATACCAGACGTTTGTACTTCTTGTTGGCGCTTTCTCGAAAATCCGCCTGGTCGATGTACAGGGTTTTACTGAAATAAATCGAGCGACTACCCATGGACTCTTTCTGTGGATGATTGGGCGCGCTCAGTTCTTCGATTTTCTCGTCAGGATAATTGCTGATGGTCACTTTCAGTGGTCTTAACACTGCCATTGCTCGCGGCGCGTTTTCACCGAGATCTTCGCGTACGGAATTTTCTAATAAGCTCATTTCAACCGTATGCACTTTTTTGGTAACGCCGGTTCGGGTGACAAAATCACGGATTGCCGCAGCAGGAAATCCTCGACGGCGCATACCGGAAATGGTCGGCATTCTGGGGTCGTCCCAGCCATCGACAAAACCTTCGCTAACCAGCTGGTTGAGCTTTCGCTTACTGGTGATGGTATGTTCCAGATTGAGTCGGGAAAACTCGATTTGACGTGGATGACAATCGATAGAAATGTTATCCAGCACCCAGTCGTACAAAGGCCGATGATCTTCAAATTCGAGGGTGCAAAGGGAATGGGTGATGCCTTCGATGGCGTCCGAAATACAGTGAGTAAAATCGTAAGTTGGGTAAATGCACCATTTGTCTCCGGTGCGAATATGATGTTGCCGCTTGATCCGGTAAATGACCGGGTCACGCATATTCATGTTGGGTGACGCCATGTCAATTTTGACCCGCAGTGCCATCGCGCCATCGGCAAATTCGCCCGCTTTCATACGGCGGAACAAGTCCAGGTTTTCTTCAATTGGGCGGTTGCGGTGGGGACTGTCTTTTCCCGCCTCGGTTAAATTGCCACGGTAGCTGCGCATTTCCTCAGGCGTTAACTGATCCACATAAGCCAGACCTTTTTCAATCAATTCTTCGGCGTAGGCGTAAAGCTGGTCAAAATAGTCTGCGGCATGTCGAATTTCTCCGGCCCACTCAAACCCCAGCCATTTAACATCGGCGGCGATTGCTTTGGCATAAGCGTCTTCTTCTTTTGCCGGATTGGTGTCATCAAAGCGTAAATTGCATTGCCCCTGATAATCTTCAGCAAAACCGAAATTGATGCAGATCGATTTGGCATGACCGACGTGCAAAAAACCGTTGGGTTCTGGCGGGAACCGCGTTTGAATCTTGTTGTGTTTTCCCGAAGCCAGGTCGGCCTCGATAATATTACGGATAAAATTGGCGGGCTTGTTCGCTTCAGTGCTCATGGCGTTGCTGTTCTCTGAAAGTAAAGCTGAGTCAATCTCGCACGATACACGTCACGCGAGTAAATAATTGCGCCGATTTTACCTTAGTTCGGCTCGATGGCGTAGCCCAATTTACTTAAAGCCAGGTTAAAAGCGTTGTCTTTGGCCGCGCGGCTTGGCTATAATGGCCGCCGCAAACCCTGAGGGGAGGTCTTTTAGAGACCTGAGATGTCGGCTAGCTATTGACAGGTATCTGTGGATACCGAAAGTAGTGCTACCGACAGACCCTTTGAACCTGATCCGGATAATACCGGCGTAGGGACAGGTAGTTAGTTCTGTTTAAGCATAGACTTCCCCTGACCATCGTCCAACCGGATCTCCATAGCGCCAGATAACTGGCCATAATATTTTTGGAGATCACCTTTAATGAACAACTTAGAAATTGAGTTATCAAAAGCTCTAGTGCCGACAATCGTTTTTGTTATCGCTGCCTTTTTAAATCCAGCCTCGCAACTAACGGCAAACGAATACCTGACGCCTGAGGGCGCTATTGCCGGTGACCAGAATGTTTTAACGGTTACCGCAGAATTTGAAGAAACCAGTGCGCTGGAGCTGGCCGCCAGCGTCAGCGTGGTCGATCAGGAAACCATTGTTCAGCGCAATGCACAGCATTTTTCGGAGTTACTCAACCTGACCCCCAACGTTAATTTCGCCACCGGCGCTTCGCGTGGCCGCTTTGTACAGATCCGCGGGATTGGCGAGCGTAGCGAATTTTCTGAGCCGGTTAATTACTCGGTTGGCGTGGTTGTTGACGGCATCGACATGACCGGTATCGCGAGCGCGGCGACTCTGCTGGATATCGCGCAGGTGGAAATTCTCCGCGGCCCGCAAGGCACGCTTTATGGCGCAAACGCGCTGGCCGGTTTAATTAATGTGGTTTCCAACGACCCGGACGATACCTTTTCGAGCAGATATAGCGGCTCGCTGGAAAGTTTTGGCGGTCGCAGTCTTTCGGCGGTGATCAGCGATTCGCTTTCGGCTGAACACGGCTATCGTATCGCCCTCGGGCAATACCAGAGTGACGGCGTGATCGACAATCTGTTTTTAAACCGCGACGACACCAACAATATTGACGAGTCCAGCCTGCGTGGTAAATGGGTTTACCAGCCGAGGGATGACTTTGCCGTTACCACCAGTCTATTTTTTGCGGACATTGATAACGGCTACGATGCTTTCAGTCTGGACTCAACCCGGCAAACCTATTCCGATCAGCCCGGAGTCGACGCACAGCAGACCCGCGCGTTTTCAATTCAGCTTGAACAGGAGCTGGCAACGGGTAATCGTCTGCAATTGCTGATCAGCGGAGCCCGGTCAGCATTGGAATATGCTTATGATGAAGACTGGAGCAATCCGGGGATTTGCGATGGTACCGATTGTGACAGCGCTCTGTGGGGCTTTGACTGGTGGTACGCTTCCTACGACCAATATCTGCGCGATAACGACAATATCAGCCTGGATTTCAGGTTGCTCTCGCAAGAGGAAGCCACAGCTAATTCCTGGGTGGCTGGCGTTTATGTGCGTGATCAGGTGGTGGACTTAAACCGGCAGTACACTTACTTGAGCGAAAGCTTTAACAGCCAGTACCAGACCCTGAATTCGGCGCTTTATGGCCAGTACAGCGCAAGTCTTAGTGATAATCTGACTCTGACTGGTGGTCTCAGGCTGGAACGCTGGCGAGCGGATTACAATGATTCTGACGCGGCAGTATTTTCGCCGACGGAAAATCTCTGGGGTGGCAAGCTGTCTCTCGTTTACCAGTATGAGCGCGATAGAATGTTGTACGCCCTGATTTCAAGAGGTTACAAGCCGGGCGGGTTTAATACCGATGGAACCCTGAGCGTTGAGCAACGAGAATTTAACACCGAATTTATGTGGAACTACGAAGCCGGCGTAAAAGGATACTGGCTGCAAAAAATGTTACGGTTGCGGGCTTCGGCTTTTTATCAGGACAGAAAAGATGTGCAGACCAAGCAATCGATTGTGCGCTCGCTGGACGATGGTCTTACACTGGTCGAGGGCGGCGTGTGTCCCTGCAGCTTTACCGACTATATCGATAACGCCGCCAGCAGCGAGAGCTATGGTGTCGAGGTCGAAGCCGACTATAGTGTGTCTGACGATTTAGCATTCTATTTTAATCTCGGTTTGCTAAAAGCCCGTTTTAAGGATTTTGCCAGCTTTACCCACGTGGACGCTGACCCGGCCAACGGTATATGGGTTGATCTGGGCGAGCGCGACCAGGCACAGTCACCTAATTATCAAGTCGCTTTGGGTAGCAATTATTATCTGGATGACAACTGGCGGGTCAACGCAGAAATCGAAGCGAAAGACGCTTATTATTTTTCTGACCGTCACGACGAAAAATCCGACGCTTATGCGTTACTCAATTTGCGTTTAAGTTACACTACAGATAACTGGCAGCTTAACTTTTACGCCAATAACCTGTTCGACAAAGATATTCAAACGCGTGGCTTTGGCAGCTTTGGCAACGACCCGCGAAAATTCTACGCGGTAGAACCCTACTATCAGTTTGCCGCGCCGCGCGTAATCGGCCTGTCTGCATCAGTAGAATTTGAGTAATCGAACCAATACAAAATGGAGGCATCAATGTCGCAAACGATTGCAAATACATTAAAAATTTCCGTGGAAATCAGTCTTTATCCACTGGACGATAATTTTCTGAGTATCATTCAGGATATAGTAAAAAAGCTTAACGGCGTCGAGTCAATTGAGTGCCGCACCAATTGCATGAGCACACAATTATTCGGCGAGTTTGACGCGGTGATGAAAGCCTTATCGGAAACTCTGCGCTATTCTTTTGAAACTTATGGCAGGCAGGTTTTTGTGACTAAATTTGTAAAGGGAGATCTTTTCGGCTCACTAGCGGACGATGCACCAGTTAGCGAATGAGAATTGAGTAGGTTGAGGTGGAGCGCTCTGTGTTATGACTTTTGGCGAACTTTTCATACAACAAATAATCGCAACTTCTGCGTGGGAATGGTTGGCGGTTTTGTTGGCTTTGGCTTATGTCATACTGGCGGTGAGAGAAAGCCTCTGGTGCTGGCCAGCCGCTTTTGTCAGCACCGCGATATACTCGGTGCTGTTTTTTGACGTCAACCTGTATATGGAGTCAGCCCTCAACATTTACTATTTGTTAATGGCAGTTTATGGCTGGCAGCAGTGGCGCGGCGAAGCGAGTGACAAAACTGGCGACAAAAGTAAAACTGCCGGAAAGGAGGCGTCCGTTAAAGCGATCATCGTCTGGTCATGGCGATTACACTTGAGCATTATCATCGGTGTCAGCTCACTGGTAGTTTTGGTCGGATATTGGCTGGCAAACAGTACCGATCAGGACTTTGCCTATGTTGACTCTTTTACCACCCTGTTTGCGGTCGTAACGACTTACATGGTTGCCAAAAAAGAATTGTATAACTGGCTCTACTGGATTGTGATTGACTCGGTTTCAATCTATCTCTACCTTGAAAAAGGTTTCGCGTTAACGGCGGTTTTATTTGGCGTTTATTTACTGATCGCCTGGTTTGGCTGGTTAAAATGGTTGCAGCACTACCGTCAACAAAATCAGCCGATGAATTTACCCTCGCGCCCGATAACCGATCATGCCGCATAAACCGAAGCAAAAAAATTGACTGGAAAGAATTTACACCAGAAAAATCAGGCAAAAATGCCGCCTGGCTGGTGGCCTCATGCTAACCGTGACTGGGAGCATTTGTGGAAAGCGATCGCGCGCTGGGAGCCGGATCACGCTTCGCAACTATTGGTCTGCTCAAACTGGCAAAAAATTGAGCAAGGCGAGACAAATTTCAACTATTGTCTGAGGTTAAGCCAGCAGAAATATTTCGTTCAGATCCTGTCGCAAACGCACCGCGAGAAACGTCCTGTGCCGCGAGTAGATGACATTCATGCTGCGTTGCATGGGCTGACCGCGCTTGATGAATGGCTGGTTCCCTGTCGATTTGAGTCTGACCGGTTGCGTATTTTCGACTGGGTGAAATCGAACGACAAGGTTAAAAAAGACGGCGACTGGTTGCTTTTGCGTAAGGACTTTTTTATTTTTCTGGGTGCGTTACATTCACATCGAAAAAAATTGCCAATATTGAATATGCAATGTCATATTGACCATTACTATCAACTGGCGCGGGAAAAAAAATCACAAGCTAATTCTTATCTGTTTTCACTTAGAGAAAAAGCGCTTTTATTGGCCAAAAGTTTTCAGGCCGACACGGTTTGCCATAATGATCTGTCACCGGATAACATTCTTGTGGCCTCCGAGTTAGGGACTTCCACGCTAAAAATTATTGACTGGGAGTATGCCTGCATTAGCGATCCGGCGTTTGAGCTGGCGGTAATTTGTGAAAATTTTGACCTGAATGAAAAACAGCAAAATCGTCTTATTCTAATTTATTCTCAAAATTCTGTCTTTCAAATTAAACGCGAAAAACTGAATAAAATGAAGCTGTTGTATCGGATATTGTCAGAACTTTGGCGTCTGTAACGACGGCGCAAGGTATAGCAATAACCAATTGTGATAATAGCCTGCTCAAATTGAATAACGAGATAAAAATATATGGACTATAGTTGGAGTGTGAACACAAAAGCGGGTGGTTGATTATGCGAAGCTCAAATTATTTGCGTCAGGCCAAGCGGAGACAAAATCGCGCTATTGTCGACCAGCCGCTCGGCTATTCTGCTAACGACCAGGTGGTCGGTAAAGACACGCTCGCCAGCCTGTTGGACGTCAGTCTTACCAGCGTAGAACGCTGGATCCGCGACGGTATGCCGGTTTTACAACGCGGCGATCAGTTTCAGGAGTGGATGTTCAATTTACCCGAAGTAAAAGACTGGCGCTCAACGCAAGAGGATTGAGGGGCACGCGACTGGGATCGCTTGTGAATCGTTAACCGCTCCGCTACTGATCCGGTGAATCCAGCCCGACACCGACAACTTCGCCTTCCGGTTGTTCGCCCTGCACAATGATTATTTCTACCCGTCGGTTGGCCGCGCGCCCATCCGTAGTTGTATTATCGGCTATCGGCTTGGTGTCGGCGTAGCCGGTGATCACAAAGCGGTTTCTGTCCAGTAGGCCGCTCTTGAGTAACTCGCGCGTAACCGAACCGGCGCGACCGCCAGATAATTCCCAGTTGGAGCGAAAATATTCGTTATCAATGGGCAGATTATCGGTATGACCGGCGACTCTTATCTCGCCTTTTGTCTCGCTAAGAATCGTTTCTATTTTGTTGATCACCGGAATAAATTCGCCTTCAATCGTATCCGAAGCCGACGCGAATGAGCCGCGCTCACGAATACGGATCACCACATAAGCGCCTTTGGCCAACAGCTCGACCTGACCTTCAATAATTTCCTGTTGTAGATCGGCCGCTATCGCTTGCGCCAGTGCCTCGGCTTTGGCCTGCGCTTCGGCTAATCGTGCTTCGCGTTCTTCCTGGGTTTCGCTGAGGTGTTGCGTGTCCAGCGAGTCTAGAGTGCTGTCTTTGGGCGCGAGCTGGTCGTCTTGTTGCGAGCCTTCGTTGGCTTCAACACCCTGGCCTTTGTCTGGCTCGTCACCTTCGCCTTCGCTCGGTTTTTCATCTTCGGGTTCGTCAAATTCGAGAGTCTCTTTGGTAATGTCGATGGTTTGCTGCATGATCGCTTCGATCACCGTCGGCTGAGGTTTTCCCGGAGAAAATTCGCGTGCAATAATGCTGGTGCCTTTGGGTATGTCTTTAACTTCGACTTTGTTTTGTACCCCAAAAGCAAATTTCATCGAACCCGCTATCTGCTTGAATTTAAGTACGTCCATTTCTGAAAAAGACAGCAGCAGTACAAAAAAGCACATCAAAAGCGCCATCAGATCGGCAAAAGTCCCCATATACTGGGGCAGGCCTTCCGGTGGACAGTTGCAGTCTTCGTCGTCGCTCATTTTGACCGGTTGCTCATATTGCTCGGGTTCTCATAGGTTTTGGTAGCTTACTTATATTGACCGGTTATTCATCAAGGTCGCTGGATCTTTCTCTTTCCGCTAGTGCCCGGCAAACTATTCTTCAGCCGAAGGACGGCTACTTTCCGCCAGATAGCCGTGCAGAACCTGCTCTATCACGCGTGGATTTTGACCAGCCTGTATGCCGAGTAAACCGTCGATGATCAGTTGCCTGGAAATTTTCTCTTCGTCGTTGCGCAAGTTGAGCTTGTCGGCGATGGGGATCCCGATCATATTAGCCATAATTGCGCCGTACAAAGTGGTCAGCAAGGCAACCGCCATCGCTGGGCCGATGGACTTGGGATCATCCATGTTTGACAACATGGCCACCAGTCCAACCAGAGTACCGATCATTCCCATGGCAGGCGCAATATCGGCCATCGACTTAAATACGCCAGCGCCCGAGACGTGGCGGGCAGACGCCATTTTGGTGTCTTTTTCCAGAATCGAACGCACGACTTCGCCATCGTGTCCGTCCACCAGCAGTCCAATTCCTTTGCGCATAAAGGGGTCGTCAATTTCCGCGCCTTCCAACGCGAGCAAGCCGCTTTTTCTTGCCATATCCGCCAGTTCGACGATTTTTTCGATCAGCTCGTCGCAGTTGGGGGACTTAAACGAGATCACTTTCATGCCGGAGCTGGCCGCGCTAATGAAATCGCCGATGGAGTACTTCATCAGTACAACAAAATGCGTGCCGACTACCACGATTAAGATAGAGGGCACATCGATAAAAGTGAGAATGCTGCCGCCGATAACCATCGCCATGAGAACCATGGCTGCGGCACCGACGAGCCCAACGAGAGTTGCTATATCCAAAGTTAAAAACTTCCTGCGTATTGTATCGAACAAGCGCCGCGAACCGGCGTCGTCGTTAATTAATTGTGTGTAAACGGTCTAACTCTGTCTAAGGTTAGCCAAGATTTCAAGAGTTTCCAGTCAGAACCATAGTTTGTGCTATTTAAAAGGTCAATTTATTTCCTTCTGTGATGAAATGCGCGACAATAACGCCCAATTTGACCAACTGAGTTGAGCCCATGAGTTCGAAACAGCCGACATTCGAAGAACAATTGAGTACGCTGGAAACAATCGTCGCTGAGCTGGAGAAGGGCGACCTGACTCTGGAAGACTCCCTCGCTCAATTTGAAAACGGTGTGAAATTGACTCGCCAGTGTCAGAAATTGCTCGACCAGGCCCAGCAAAAGGTCGCCATTTTAACGCAAGACGAGCAGCAACTCGAACCTTTTAGTAAAGACTGAACCGGTCCAGCAACGCCACTATGCCACATCGCCCATTTTTAGAGACTGTGCAGCAGCGAATTAATCGGCTGCTCGACCAGACTTTGCCGTCAACATCGGTTAAACCGGTGCGCTTGCACCAGGCCATGCGGCATTCGGCGCTCAATCCTGGTAAAAGGATCCGGCCCGCGCTGGTGTACGCGACCGGTGAAATGCTAGGGGCGCCGCAGAGCAGCCTTGACGCGCCCGCGATTGCCGTCGAGCTGATTCACGCCTACTCATTGATCCACGACGATTTACCGAGCATGGACGATGACGACCTCAGGCGCGGTATTCCCACATGCCATATCGCGTTCGACGAGGCTACCGCGGTACTCGCCGGTGACGCATTACAAACCCTGGCGTTTGAAGTTTTAGCTGGCGCCGCCGAGCCGGTCAATCTATCGCCGCAGGTTCGCCTGAAAATGCTGGTGGAGTTATGCCGCGCCAGTGGTTCGCTGGGGATGGGTGGGGGCCAGGCAATAGACTTGCAAATGACCAATCAGTCCGCCGATCTGGCGACTCTGGAAGCTATGCACCAGATGAAAACCGGTGCATTGATAGACGCGAGCGTACTAATGGGGTATCTCGCCAGTGAAGTTCGGGATCAGGCGGTATTGCAAAATCTGCAAAAATTCAGCAGCGCCCTTGGTCTGGCGTTTCAGATCCGGGACGATATTCTGGATATAGAAGCTGACACGCAAACTCTGGGAAAGCCACAGGGATCTGATCAGCAAAAGAATAAGTCGACGTTTCCGGCACTACTCGCACTGTCGGGGGCAAAGCAGAGAGCGCAACAATTAGTCGAATGCGCGCTGGATGCCTTGCAACAACTACCCTATAACAGCGATAATCTGGCGGCGTTCGCGCAATACATCGTGCAGCGAAATAACTAGCCGGTCGCAGGCTGTAATTAGCCGCTCGTTTTAACAAAGGTAAATAAGACTCAACCATGTTGTGTGACCCCGAAAAATACCCTTATCTGGCGACAATTAATTATCCCGCCGACCTGCGTGAATTACCCGCGACTTCGCTTGAAATAGTCGCGCGTGAGTTGAGAGACTTTCTGATCGACACCACCAGCCAGTGCGGCGGTCACTTTGCCGCAGGCCTGGGAACAGTCGAGCTGACCATAGCTCTGCATTATCTATTTGATACTCCGGTAGACAAGATCGTGTGGGACGTTGGTCATCAGGCCTATCCGCACAAAGTCCTCACCGGCAGAAAAGAAGCGCTTATTTCAATTCGCCAGACCGATGGTTTGCACCCCTTTCCCAGTCGTTCGGAAAGCGAGTACGACGCTTTTGGCGTTGGCCATTCCAGCACTTCCATCAGCGCCGCTTTGGGAATGGCGGTTGCCGCCAAAGCGCGTGGTGATCAAAGGCGTTTTGTAGCGGTTATTGGTGACGGCGCAATGACCGCAGGAATGGCGTTCGAAGCGCTCAATCACGCGGCAGATCTGGACGTCAACCTGACCGTGATCCTGAACGACAACGATATGTCGATATCGGAAAATGTCGGTGGCCTCAACAATTACCTGGCCAAAGTACTTTCAGGAAAGTTTTATACCAGCGTGCGCGAGGGCGGTAAAAAAGTTCTGCAAAATTTACCCGCGATCTCTGACTGGGCTCATCGAGTCGAAGAGCACATGAAAGGCATGGTGCTGCCCGGCACTTTATTTGAAGAATTGGGATTTAATTACATTGGTCCGGTTGACGGCCACAACCTGCCGACGCTGTTGACCACCATCGATAACATCAAGGCGCTCAAAGGACCGCAACTGCTGCATGTGGTTACCCGCAAAGGTAAAGGATTTGAGCCGGCAGAAAAGGACCCCATCGCCTATCACGCGGTACCGGTGTTTAATCCGGCCCACATGGAATTACCCAAATCGGTAAAAAAACTAACTTACTCCAATATTTTTGGTCGCTGGCTCACCGATATGGCAGCCAAAGACGAGCGTTTGATGGGGATCACGCCTGCCATGCGCGAAGGCTCAGATTTAATCGCTTTTTCACGCGCGTTTCCGGAACGATATTTTGACGTGGGCATCGCCGAACAGCACGCCGTGACCCTGGCGGCTGGAATGGCCTGCGAAGGCGCTAAACCCGTGTGTGCCATCTACGGCTCCTTTTTACAACGCGGTTATGACCAACTGGTGCACGACGTTGCGTTGCAAAATTTGGATGTGTTGTTTGCCATCGACCGCGGTGGACTGGTCGGCGGTGACGGCGCGACTCACCATGGTGCTTTTGACCTGAGTTACTTGCGCTGCATTCCTAATTTGCTGGTAATGACACCCAGTGACGAAAAAGAGTGTCGGTTGATGCTTACCACCGGTTTTGAATTTGAAGGGCCTGCGGCGGTTCGTTATCCACGTGGTGCGGGAACTGGAATCGATGCCGGTAGCGAACTGCAAGCTTTGGAAATAGGGAAAGGCAAGCTGGTGCGCCAGGGCGAAAAAATTGCCATTTTGGTATTTGGCAGCCTGCTCGCGACGGCCGCTCAAGTCGCAGATGAGCTAGATGCGACATTGGTCGATATGCGCTTTGTCAAACCTCTGGACGGGCAGTTGATAAAATCGCTATCTCGCGAGCACCAGCGGTTGGTCACGCTGGAAGAAAACACCATCGCTGGCGGCGCTGGTAGCGCTGTGAATGAACTTCTAAATCAGCAGCAAATTCAAATTGATTGTCTCAACCTGGGGTTACCCGATCGCTTTATTGAACACGGCGATCCCGACGATCTACTAACCCGTTGCGGGCTGGATAAAGACGGGATTTTAGCCGCGATCAAGCGTTGATGTTTAAGTCCGCCACCAGCACTTCATGCTGATTCAGGCGCTCCACCGCTCTTTGGCCTAACTCCATGGCCGTCAGGCTGAGCAGGCTTTCATTAACAATGCTGACCCCGCTTGATTAATTGATATTTTACGGTAGCCTTTTTCTCCCTCAATTTGTCTTTCAACTCCGCTGGTTAACCGCGGCTTTTATTGATAGTGTCATTCGCTTTCTATAAAGTGCAGGTAATGTCGAGCTGATCTGAAATTGGCTCTGGATCTGATTTTGAATTAAGAGAAATATTATGGACCTGAATTTAAACAACAAAAATGCACTCGTTTGCGGTAGCTCTCAGGGGATGGGCAAGGCTATCGCTGTTGAGCTGGCCAGTCTGGGCGCAAACGTCACTTTATTCGCGCGCGATCTGGAAAAACTCAACCGGGTAAAAGCGGAGCTGGCCAATAATGGTAGTCAGGAGCATTTTGCCATTTGCGCTGATTTTGCCGATCCCGGCGCAGTGGAAAGGGCGATAGACGCACAGCTTGGCGTGGTGTCCGAGTACCACATACTAATCAATAATACCGGCGGCCCCGCACCGGGTCCCGCTAACACGGCAGACGCGGCACTATTTCTGGCGGCGTTTAACCAGCACCTGATTAATAACCACCAGATCGCACAAAAGTTACTGCCGGGTATGAAGCAGGCTGAATACGGCCGCATCATTAACGTGATCTCCACCAGCGTAAAACAGCCGTTGCCCAATCTGGGAGTCTCCAACACGGTTCGCGGCGCGGTCGCTAGCTGGGCAAAAACCATGGCAAATGAACTGGGGCAATTCAACATCACGGTCAACAATGTATTGCCGGGCGCGACCAGTACGGCGCGACTGGACGCGATAATTAAAAACAAAGCTGAAAAAAATGGCGTCAGCGTAGAGCAAATGGCGAGTGAGGAAAAAGCCATCATCCCAATGCGCCGCTTCGGGCAAGCGCAGGAATTTGCTAACGCCGTCGCTTTTCTGGCATCACCAGCGGCCAGCTATATCACCGGTGTGAGCCTGCCGGTGGATGGCGGACGTACCAGTAGTTTGTAGGCACCTTATGGCGTGAAATAATTTTGCGACTGATCGAAAAGTCGGGACGGATATGCAAAAAATTAATAATTATATCGATGGAAAGTTGCTTGCGCCGGTAGAAGGCGAGTACCTGGATAATGTTGAGCCGGCCACCGGAAAAGCCTATTCATTACTGGCGCAGTCAACGGATAAGGATCTTGCGTTAGCGGTTCAGGCGGCGCAGCGAGCAACTAATGGTTGGGCCAATATGCCCGCCGAGCAGCGTTCAAATTTATTGCTCAAACTGGCCGATGTTATCGACGCGAATAGCGAGCAACTTGCGCGGGCGGAAGCGATTGACAACGGTAAGCCGATTACATTCGCCAAGACGGTCGACTGTTATCGCAGTGCGGCCAATATTCGTTTTTTTGCGAGCGCACTAACCCAGTTTTCGAGCGAGTGCCACTCCATGGGCAGCGTCGGCGTGAATTATACTTTGCGCGAACCTGTCGGAATTGTCGGTTGTATTTCACCCTGGAATCTACCACTTTATTTGTTTACCTGGAAAATTGCGCCGGCGCTTGCCGCCGGTAATTGTGTTATCGCAAAACCCTCTGAAATTACTCCGATGACGGCGTATCTTTTTTCCAGTCTGTGTATTCAGGCTGGCCTGCCCAAAGGCGTGTTGAACATTCTTCATGGTAGCGGTGGCTCCATCGGAGCCCCGATAGTCGCGCACAAACAAATCAAAGCAATCAGCTTCACTGGCGGCAGTCATACCGGACGGCAAATCGCGTCAGTTGCCGCGCCCATGTTGAAAAAAATATCTTTGGAGCTTGGCGGTAAAAATCCAGCGTTGGTTTTTGCCGATTGTGATGTGAAAAAAACCGTAAGCGAACTGGTACGCGCCGCATTTTCCAATCAGGGACAGATCTGTCTGTGCGCTTCGCGTGTGTATGTTGAGCGCAGTATTTATTCAGAATTTAAGGCGGCATTTGTCGCCCAGGTTGAGAAGTTGCGTCTTGGCGACCCGCTGGAGTCTGCTACCCAGCAGGGAGCGCTGGTATCTAAAGCGCACCGGGACAAAGTACTCGATTATATTCAACTGGCCAGGGATGAAGGTGGCACAGTTCTCAGTGGCGGCGCGCCGGTCAAACTTGAAGGTCGTTGCCAGAATGGCTACTTTGTCGCACCAACTGTCATCGAGGGCTTACCCTTGGAATGCCGCACTAATCAGGAGGAAATTTTTGGCCCCGTTTGCACGCTACAACCTTTCGAGTCTGACAAGCAGGCTCTGGCGCTGGCCAACGGCACCGAATACGGACTGGCGGCGTCGCTCTGGACAAGTAATTTAAATCGCGCTCACCGACTTTCACGCGAGCTGGAATTTGGTATCGTGTGGGTCAACAGCTGGCTACTCCGAGATCTGAGAACGCCTTTTGGCGGGATGAAATCCTCAGGCGTGGGGCGCGAAGGCGGCCTGGAGGCGATGCGCTTTTTTAGCGAACCCAAAAATATCTGTGTTAAATATTAGCGCGCGAGTGAGCGGGTAATTGCATCCATGCTAAACGAATTTATTCTACTCTCTATCGCTCACATATTTGCCGTAGCCAGTCCCGGCGCAGACTTTGCGGTGGTGCTTAAAAACACACTCAATTCGGGACGAAAAGCGGGTGTGATGACAGCGATCGGCGTTGGATTCGGGATCTCCATCCACATGATTTACACGCTGTTCGGGATGGCTCTGATCATTGCCCAGTCTGAAATATTATTTACTCTGGTGCAATGGGTCGGCGCGGGCTACCTGTTATGGTTGGCATGGCAGGGCTTTCAATCTCGTGCCAGGCAGGCGGGTGAACATAAATCAACGCTTCAGGTAACGCTAAAGTCAATGCAGGCCTTTCGCCAGGGCTTTTTGACCAATGTGTTTAATCCGAAAGCAACGGCGTTTTTTCTGTTTCTGTTTACCAATCTGGTGAACCCTGATACGCCTTTTACGATACAGTCGTTATACGGTCTTTGGCTGGTTTTTTATACTATGTTGTGGTTTTCTTTTGTCGCCTGGATTTTTTCGCGTCAGCGGGTGCTGGCGTGGTACGAAACCCACGGACATTATTTTGACTGGGCTATGGGCGTCGTTCTGGTGATTATTGCACTGCGGATGATTTTTTAGCCACAAGCGGATCAGGCGCTACGGTCAGCAAAGTTAGTGGCAGTTACAGAAAGTGCCAGCGTCTGCAGCGAGCAATCTGGCGTTGGTCAATTCTGGCGTTGGCCAATCAGGGAGATTTTTTAATGTCGCAATCAAATCAGGAACTGATCAGTGCGTTGTTTCAATGGGCAGCGTTATTGTTCATATGGCTAGCCGGTATTTTTGTGCTGCTGGTGGCGCTGGCTTATTTTTACGATCGGTTTCAAACACGCTCTGCCATTCGTAGAAATTATCCTGTGTTTGGGCGCTTTCGCTATCTGTTTGAACATCTGGGAGAATTTTTCCGGCAATATTTTTTCGCGATGGATAGAGAAGAGCTGCCGTTTAATCGCGCGCAACGAAGCTGGGTTTACCGCGCCGCAAAAAATCTGGAAAATACAATCGCTTTTGGTTCAACCCGCGATAGTCGCAAAGTCGGCAATGTGATTTTTGTTAACTGCGCTTACCCGACTTTAAAAAAAGACGCGGTATCGCCGACGCTGGTGACCGTGGGCGAAGACTGTCGCTTTCCGTGGACCACCAGCTCTTTTTTTGGCGTTTCGGCAATGAGTTTTGGCGCAATTTCCAAACCCGCGGTTCAGGCGCTGTCCTATGGCACGGCTAAAGCGGGTACCTGGCTTAACACCGGTGAAGGCGGACTATCGCCATATCATCTGCAGGGCGGCGCGGATATTATTTTCCAGATAGGTACGGCCAAGTACGGCGTGCGTGATGAGTCGGGAAATCTCGACGAGCAAAAACTCAAAGCTGTTGCGGCGCAGCCACAGGTTAAGTTAATCGAAATCAAACTCGCTCAGGGCGCCAAGCCGGGTAAGGGCGGCATTTTGCCGGGAGAAAAAGTAACTGAAGAAATCGCTCAGATCCGCGGGATCAAGCAAGGTGAAGACTCCATTAGTCCCAACCGTCATCTTGATATCAACAGTAATCGCGAATTGCTCGAGCAAGTCAAATTCATCAGAGAACTTACCGGTAAACCGGTTGGTTATAAAATTGTGGTCGGCTCACCGCAATGGCTGGATGAGCTAATGCAGGACATCATCGCTTGTGGTGACGACTTTACTCCGGATTTTATAACCCTGGACAGCGCTGATGGTGGTACCGGTGCCGCGCCCATGACGCTAATGGACGATATGGGATTGACCATCAGAGAAACTCTGCCAATGCTGGTCGATGCCCTTAAAAGTTACGGTTTAAGGCAACGGATCAAAATTTTTGCCTCCGGCAAATTGGTCAATCCGGCCGATGTCGCCTGGGCTCTGTGTGTCGGCGCCGACTTTTGTAACTGCGCGCGCGGATTTATGTTCTCGCTTGGCTGTATTCAGTCTTTGCAATGTAATAAAAATACCTGCCCCACAGGAATCGCCACTCACAATAAAAAGCTGCAACGCGGCCTGGTAGCCAAAAACAAGTCCGAAAGAGTCGCCGCTTACGCTAAAAACATGATGTACGCGGTGGGTGTGATTGCACACTCGTGCGGTGTCAAAGAGCCACGACAATTACAGCGTAAACACGCCAGGATGGTTAACGAAAATGGGTTGTCAGTGGCGCTTGAGGATTATTATCGTGAGCAGCAGTAACCAAATGTTTACAATACTTTAAGATTTTGTTTTCATTATTTAGTCAGTAAGGATAACGGGTCAATTTACTTGATCGCCTTCTAACGAGAAATTGGTCCTCTTACCGCTAGCGGAAACAACACAAATTGGAATCAATCGTTAGTTACTCATTTTCTCGATAAGAAATCCGGTTGATGTACAAACACCTATCGCCACCCGGTAAACCAATTTCGACTTGATCGCCAACCTGTTTTTTTAAACAGGCTCTCGCCAATGGTGAGTCGATCGAGATGTATTCCGGCTTAAAGTCAAATTCATCTGACCCTACCAGACGATGTACTTGAACCTCTCCCTGGTCGTCTTCCAGCTCCACCCAGGCGCCAAAAAACACGCGGGACTGATCGGACGGCAAGTGTTCGACCACCTGCATTTCAGCGGTGCGTTTTTGCAGGTAGCGAATGCGACGGTCCATTTCGCGTAGTTGTTTCTTGCGGTAGATATATTCCGCGTTTTCAGAGCGATCGCCTTCGGCGGCCGCTGCGGTGATAGCGCGGGTGACTTCGGGCCGCTTGTTTTTCCACAGGTCGGCCAGTTCGTTTCTGAGGCGGGTCGCGCCTTCTTCAGTGATTAGATTCGATCGTTTCATCAGCTATTCAAGATTAAAAAATTATACTCAAGCCTGTTTCAATTTAAGGTATTATAGCGCTAATTTTGTCGGACCTGGATTTAGTCCTTCGATCGCCATTTTTTCCAAATAGAAATTACTAGAGAACCTTTTCAATGACATTGACTCTCGCTAACGCCGAGCTTTGGCAAACGCAATCTTTTATCGACGGGCAATGGCAGTCCAGTGACGCCCGGTTTGCTGTGGAAAATCCGGCTGACCTGTCGGAGATAGCCGAGGTTTATGAGGTTACCGCAGCGCAACTTGAGCAGGCTGTCGATTCGGCGCATCTGGCGCAAAAGGATTGGCGGCTAACAACGGTTGAAAAACGCGCGTTGATCTTGCGGCGATGGTTTGAGCTGATCATGGCCAATCAGGCTGATCTGGCCGCTATTATGGTGGCAGAGCAGGGCAAGCCGATGGTTGAAGCGTTGGGCGAAGTTGCCTATGGCGCTAAATATGTTGAGTGGTACGCGGAGCAGGCCCGCCGTATTAATGGTGAGTTATTACCGGTGAATCAGGCGGGAAAGCGCGCCATGGTGATGAAGCGTCCGGTTGGCGTGGTCAGCGCGATCACGCCCTGGAATTTTCCCGGCGCTATGATTTTACGCAAGGCCGCCGCGGCGATTGCTGCCGGCTGCAGCTTTATTGTCAAACCGTCTGAACTGACGCCGCTTTCCGCGCTCGCGCTGGCGCAACTGTCACTCGATGCGGGAATACCCAGGGGGGTGTTTAACGTGGTTGTCGGTAGTAATTCACAGGCGATCGGCGAGGTGTTGACCACCCATAAAAAAATCGCGAAGTTTAGTTTTACCGGTTCCACCGCAGTAGGTAAGCAATTACTACGGCAATGTAGCTCAAGTGTAAAAAAAGCGTCTATGGAGCTGGGCGGCAACGCGCCCTTGATCGTGTTCGACGATGCTGATTTGGACGTGGCGGTGACTGGCGCGCTTAACAGCAAATTCAGAAATTCGGGCCAGACCTGCGTTTGTGCTAACCGGTTTTTTGTCCATCGCTACCTGCTGGACGAGTTTGTCGAGCAGTTGGAAGAAAAAGTCGCCCGTCTCAAATTAGGTGAAGGCAACCAGCGCGGAGTTGATATTGGCCCGTTGATCAACGCGCAGGCGGTTAGCAAGGTTCAAAGGTTGATTGATCAGGCGCTACAGTCGGGCGCTCATCTGGTGATGGGAGGGCAAGCGCCCGATCAAAGCGGACATTATTTTACGCCGACGATTTTGACCGGGGTCGACGCGAGTATGGATATTTTTAATACGGAGATCTTCGGTCCGGTGGTTTCCATCATTCCGTTTGAGGATGAAGAAGAAGTGCTCAAGCTGGCCAATCAAACGGACTACGGCCTATGCGCTTACGTATTTACCCAGAATCTTAATCGCATTTGGCGGCTGTCGGAGCAACTGGAATTTGGCATGGTCGGAATAAACGAAGGACTCCTGTCCAATCCGGCGGCGCCTTTCGGTGGCGTCAAGGAATCTGGTCAGGGGCGCGAAGGCGGTAGCTGGGGGATCGAGGAGTATCTGGAAACGCGTTACGTCTGTATTGGCGCGTTGCAGTGAAATCTAGCTTGAGCTTCCTTCTAACTGCGCCTTGATTTTATCGGCCACCCGAAATGCGTTGGCATAAATTGTCCAGGTTGGGGTAATACTACCGCCGTTGGGCATAAAACTGCCGTCGCTGACAAACAGGTTATCGGTGCCGTGCACGCGGCAGTCGGCGTCCAGCGCAGAGGATTTTGGGTCATGACCAAAGCGTAGCCCGCCAGCAATGAGGTTTGAGGTAGGCGAAGTAAACGCGTTACCGTAGGCTTGCTGCGCGCCCATTTGCTGCATTACCTTAATGCCCTTGTCTACGATGTACTGAGCGACCTGTAAATCATGCGGGTGATAACCCACCTTGACTTTCGCAACTGGCGAGCCCCATTTGTCTTTTTCTGTTTTGTCCAGGCTGACGTGGCAGTTATCGGTTGGCAGCCAGTCGCAAAAGACTTCAAATTTAAAATCTTTTGACTGGGTGAAGTGGGATTTAAGTCGTTGCTTGTAAGCGCTTCCCCAAACCAGGCTGTCGTTGTCGTCCCATTTGAGACTGTTGGCTTCAGCGGTTGGCGACGGAGGGTCAAAAACAAAGTCGATGGTGCCGCCTTTAATGCGCTTGCCAAATACTTTTTTATCGTCGATAAAGTACCAGTCCTGCAGCGCGCGATTGAAAAAAGGACCTCTGATTTTCAGGTCGCTGGCCTGCTGTGGGCTAAAGCGGGTAAGGTCAAAAATACCGTGCCCGGTGCCGCCGGCACAACAGTGCAAATTTTTTCCAAGCTGGCCATAACGGTTACCGATCCCGTCGGCGTGTTTTTCACCGCGAGAGCTGAGCAGTAGCCGGCTCGATTCAATCGAATAACAGGCCACGCTGACAATTTTAGCCCGGATCCGGTGGCTGCTGCCGTTGCGGTCAAAGTAGTCGACAGATTCTGCGTTGCCTTTGCTATCGGTATTGATATGGTAGGCTTTGGCATGGCTGATCACCTGGCAGTTGTCGCCCTTTACTGCCTGATCCAGTAGTGCCGCTCTTGAACTGCCTTTGGCCCCCGAGCGGCATCCGTAGCTGCCGCAGTAACCCGAATATTCGCAGCCGTTTCTATGGTTATAGGGATTGGGCAGAATACCGCGCGCCATCGGTAGCGGGTGATATCCGAGTTGGCCAGCCGCTTTGTCGAACCAGGATGCGATTGGGTGTTCGTTGGTTGGCGGAAAAGGGAAATCCGGGGTGGAGCGGGGCTCCAGATTGGGGTGTTGTACCACCCGTCCGGATACGCCGACAACCTGCTCTACTTTCGCGTAATATGGTTCCAGCTCGGCGTAACTGATCGGCCAGTCGGCAATGTTCGCGCCTTCAATCGGACCAAATTCGCTCAGCAAGCGAAAATCCTGAGGTTTTAAGCGGTGGAAATAAGCACTCATAAAGTTACTGGCGCCGCCGACGATATTACCGCCCCAGAATTGATCTGTGGTATCGCTGGACCAGCCGCCGTCGCTGTCGGGTGATTCCAGTAGGTGGCGTTCATCTTTGAGCTTGGAGCGAAAAATATTTCGGCGGGACAACATTTCGTCTTTTTTAAAGTCCTGCTCGTCAAACCAGCCGCCTTTTTCCAGTACCGCAACACGGAATCCGGCGTTGGCCAGTTCAAACGCAATCGGTCCGCCGCCTGCGCCGCTACCGATCACGCATACGTCAAACTCTTTTACTGTCAGTGGAGTGTTTTTCATGGTTTTATATTGTCTGTCGCCTGCTTCGGCGCTGCTCAATCTCGCGCTGCTCTATATTGGGAACGATCAAAATTTGTCTACTCAAAATCACGATAGGTTTTGCCTTTAACAGGTCTGGGGAAGCCGGGTTGGTGTTCCAGCCATCGCCAGCCGATCTGGTCAGGATTGCCGCCATAAACGGGGTCGAGCATCAGCGCTTCTGCCAGATAAAACATCAGCAATGCGAGCCAGTTTTCGCCAGCCTGAGAAGCCGCAATCCGGTCGAGGATCTTGCTTTGATCCTGCTGGCTCAAGCGAATATATCGCTCGCCCAGAGTTTGTTGCGCCAAATCCTCCAGCCAGCCGATCCCTTTAACAATAAACTCCGGATCGCCATCCTGGATATTCTGTTCGTCGCTCATCGCCCATTCAAGATAGCTGGTGGCGTTAATATCGTCGGCTCCCGGCCCGTCACCATCGTCGGGAAATAGCTGTCGGTAAACGGCGCTCAGCGTCAGTCGCTGCTGGTCATTGAATAACGTCTTGTCGGGCGTTGTTACAGTCGTTTGCTCTGGCGCGGATTGCATAGCGTCCGGTACATCGGGCTTACACGCTGCCAGCCCCGCCAGTAAAGAAATGGCGCTCCCGGTTTTTAAAAACGCGCGGCGATTGAGGCCGCTCGCCAGTGGGCCGTGATCTTCGCGTGGCAGAGCGCCACGCTTGGCTTTTTCGCCAATAGGTGATGCCTGTTTAAGGTCGCTGGCGGAGTACTTTAGCAAGTGGCGGCCCTCTGATCGCATTGATCGTTAGCGCTGGCCAGTGGTAGTGCGTTGGAGGCCTGGTTCCAGCTTGCCAGATGTGGCTCCAGTTCGACCGGCAGGCGGTCACGGTGCTGGATCACGCCGTTGATATCGATGATGAATTCGGTGGGAGTACCCCATACGCCGTAAAGGTCGGTTACCTGCTTGTTCTGGTCGAGCGCCAGCGGGTAATTAATTTGAAATTCGTTTTTAAATCGCTGCATTTTTTTCAATGAATCTTTTAATCCGGTGTTGACCGCGATAACCCGAATTTGATCAGACAAATAGGCCTGGGCGTGCTTAAGCTTAGGGATCTTTTTCATACAATAGGTGCACCAGGTATTCCAGAAGATCAGATAAACCGACTGCTTGCCGCGATAATCGCTGAGTTTGAAGTGACTCCCGTCCATTTGCTGTAATTGGAAATCCGGCGCCATCTGGCCGACGCCAATTTCTTCCGGCTCAGCCGCCGCGGTAAAGCTCAACGTGCTGATAATTAGCGCGGAGAAAGCAGTTTTTATTCTGGTAGCCATTGGGTCATCCTGTGTTCATTGTGAATGATTAAACGTTTGTCCGCCGTACACTTAACGGGCGATCACTTTTAATGACGCGCTCTAGTTGCGCTTTGTTACAGCCCGGGCAATTTAAGAAGGCATCATTTTTGCGCGATGGCCGATAAAATTTTGCGCTGCTGATCAATGGGTCAAGATTACCAAAATCAGGCAGCTATTCGCTAGCGGTGATTTGAAATTCAGATCAACCAGAGACTCGCCGCTACATCAGCGGCCAGAGGTGGTGTAGAATAGCAGCAGTTTACGCAAAAGAGAACTGTACTTCTTGTTACAATTGAAACGGCAAACTCAACTTAAATCACTCAATACTTTTAATGTATCGGCCAGCGCCACAAATTTTTACGAATTTGACTCGGTCGAAAAATTGCGCGCCGTACTACCCGAACTGAGCAGCTTGTCTCCAAAACTGGTGTTGGGAGGTGGCAGTAATTTGCTGTTTGTCGGGAATTATCCCGGATTAATCCTTTATCCACGGTTATTCGGGGTAGAGCTGCAGTCTGAGAGTCAGGACCATTATCAGGTGGCGGTCGGCGCATCAGAAATCTGGCACGACTTTGTGATTTCATCGAACGAGCGCGGCTGGTACGGGCTGGAAAATCTGGCGCTGATCCCAGGAACCGTCGGTGCAGCGCCAGTACAAAACATCGGCGCTTATGGCGTTGAAGTAGAGCAACTGATCGACAAAGTTGAATGCGTCGATTTGAATAATGGTGAAATTTTATCGCTCACGCGCGAAGATTGTCAGTTTGGTTATCGCGACAGTTTGTTTAAGCGGGCGGGACAGGGGCGTTATCTGGTTACCCGGGTGGTTTTTAATCTACTCAAGCAGTCTGAGTTGTGTCTTAGCTACGCGCCACTGGCGGCATTTTTTGCCGACAAGAGTCAGATCACCGCCAAAGCCGTGATAGATAAGGTTTGTCAGCTGCGGCGCGAAAAACTTCCTGACCCGTCGCAACTGCCCAACGCGGGCAGTTTTTTTAAAAACCCTGAAGTAAGCATTGAGCAGTATGAGGCGTTGAAAGCACAGCACCCTGATCTGGTTGCGTTTCCGGTAGACAAAGGTATGAAGCTGGCCGCGGGCTGGTTAATCGATAACGCCGGTTACAAAGGCTTTCGCGATGGAAAAGTTGGCGTTCATCAACATCAGGCGCTGGTGTTGGTCAATTTTGGCGAAGACGATGGTGAAAAAATCCTGCAGCTGTCGCGAAAAATTCAACAAGTCGTGTGGCAGAAATATCAGGTTAAACTGGAACCTGAAGTACGAATTGAAGGCGAAGGCGGGTTGCAGGCTGGCGAGGAGTTTGTCAACGATTCTTCAAAGGGGAATGTCGTTTGAGCCTTCGCTCGCTTGCAAGAGTGGACACACTGCTGCGGTTGCTGGCAGACGGCAAGTTTCATTCCGGACAGTCTATTGCTATAGAGCTGGGCGTGTCGCGAACCGCGATCTGGAAAATGATTCAAAAAATTCAGAGTTGGCAACTCGAAGTTTATTCGGTACGCGGTCGCGGCTATCAGATCCCTGGTGGATTGAAGCTGATCGATGAGGCGACCCTGGCTGCGCGAGTGAGGCAAAACAACCGCCTGTTCAGACAGGTGAAAGTACTGACTTCGATTGATTCAACCGCTGATTACCTGGCACGCGACTGGAAACAATCGCCGGGCGAAGGGCGCGTGTGCATCGCTGAGCATCAGACAAAAGGTCGTGGGCGAAAAGGGCGACCCTGGGTGTCACCTTTTGCCAGAAACCTGTATTTTTCAATTGGTGTTCAATTACCGTTGGGGCTGAGCGCGCTGGGCGGCGTGAGTCTGGCCGTGGGGATCTGTCTTTGTCGCTTGCTTAACCGAGTAAGCCACCAAAAAATAAGTATCAAGTGGCCCAACGACCTGCTGCTGGGTGGGCGTAAACTGGCCGGAATTCTGGTTGAAGCGAGTGGAGATAGTAACGACAGCAGTTTTTTGAATATTGGTGTGGGCCTCAACTGGAACATGCCAGAGCCCCTTGGCAGTGAAATTGACCAGCCATGGTGTAATTTGTCAAAGGTGCTGTCGCCACAAATTTCACGCAATCAGGTGCTGGCGGACATGCTGCTGGCGCTGGACCAATCGTTGCGCAATTATCTGGACAGCGGACTCGACTCCTTTATCTCGGACTGGCCGGACTTGAGCGCCTGTTTTGAGCAAAGGGTGACCATTTTCCGGGCCAACCAGCAGTTTGAAGGGGTTGAGACCGGTATCGATTCCAGTGGCGCTTTACGCCTGAAAACTGGGCGTGGAACGGAGCTGATACTTTCCGGCGAGGTGAGTCTGAGGCGGGTAGAACACAATCCTTAACGACGAACGGTCGCACAAGCGTCTGCCGAAAAACCGGCCCTTTTAGAAAATTGAACCGTATTAGAGGTCATCATGTATCTTCTTATTGACTGGGGAAATACCCACCTGAAGTTCATCCAGCAACAAACGCTGGTTGAAGGGCTTGACTCTGAAGCTAAAGAAGTCGGGGTTGCTTCGCCGGAATTAATGCTGAGCCAGTTAAGCCAAAACTACATAGCGGTGCTGGTTTGTTCTGTTAGAAATGATGACGATAACGCCCGTCTGAGCGCCTTGCTGGACTCGCGATGTGAACATATTTATTTTGCCAGAACCACAGCATCAGCTTGCGGGATCAGATGTGCTTATGCTTCACCGCATACAATGGGCGTCGATCGCTGGGCGGCTGTGGTAGCCGCGGCATCGGCTGATCAAAGCGTGGCCGTTCTCGATATTGGCTCGGCGATCACGCTCGACTTTATTAAAGGTGATTGTCACCTGGGCGGCCAGATCGCGCCGGGTAAAAAGCTGATGCTGAAAAGTTTGGCAAGCACCGGAAGGGTAGGTCAGCATACCCAGAGCCAATCTGAAAGCGGTGAAGTGTTGGGGCGGTCAACGCAGGATTGCGTCGCATCAGGGGTGGATTCAGCATTAAATGGCGTTTTGTCTGAAATGGCTCGTCAGCTTGAAAATGAGCACCAGATAGATGTCTGGCTGGTAACAGGCGGCGGTGGCTGCTGGGCATTGCAGCGTCTGCAACAAAGCGGACGAGCATTAGAGTACAGACCTTTTCTGGTATTTGAAGGTCTGGTCAAATTGTACCTGTCATCTGAGATCGCAGCGACGGACTAAATTGGCGTCGGTTATGCGGAACTGACGGGCATCTGGAAACAGGAATATTAATCAGCCCAGCTAATATTCAGAAGCGATTGGCGACATTCCCGCAATCCCTGAAGTTGTCGAATAGCGGGAAATAACTGCTTTAAATTCAAAAAGATGCAACTTGAGGCTAAAAAAACTTTAAAAAAGAATAAAAAGCCATTGATCATTCTTTCATATCTATTTAGAATTCGCGTCCCTGCTTGAGCAGACCAGCTTTTTGCAGGCTTATTTTTTGCCGACTTAGCTCAGATGGTAGAGCAACTGACTTGTAATCAGTAGGTCGAGAGTTCGAGTCCCTCAGTCGGCACCAGTATTTAAAAGGTCGGTGATATAAATCGCCTGCCTTAGCTTCAAAAGCTGCTTTTTGCTTAGAAATGAGCGGTGTCAGATCATTTTTTTATTCAAGTGGTTTGAGGCAAAATTACTTGCTTTTTGAGGTATGAGTTGTCAGAATTCGCGGCTTGCTGAAAATTGTGAGTCGTTTGACAGCTAGAAAATTTGGAGGGGTTCCCGAGTGGTCAAAGGGATCAGACTGTAAATCTGACGCGTAAGCTTCGGTGGTTCAAATCCACCCCCCTCCACCATTTTTACAATAAGGTTTCCTTATTGGTTGTTTTTTGTTTGTCGTAAAGAGTGTAGGTTTGTTTGGCGCCGAGATTAATAGCCAGGCTAACCGAATAGGCGGGTATGGTACAATGGTAGAACCTCAGCCTTCCAAGCTGATGATGCGGGTTCGATTCCCGCTACCCGCTCCAGTTCGAACAAACCGCCGATATGGCTCAGTCGGTAGAGCACTCCCTTGGTAAGGGAGAGGTCACCAGTTCGAATCTGGTTATCGGCACCATTTTTACCCGGATCAATTAACAGTTGTTCCGGGTTTAGCTATGTTTGGGCATTTGTGTCCTCGTGAAGCTGGTTTTAACTTGTAATTTGCTTAATCTCTTTTGGAGGCATTTATGTCTAAGGAAAAATTTGAACGAACCAAACCCCATGTCAATGTTGGAACAATTGGCCACGTTGACCATGGTAAAACAACTTTAACCGCGGCCATGTGTACTGTTTTGTCAGCAGCATTTGGCGGCGAGCAAAAAGCATTTGACGAAATCGATAATGCCCCGGAAGAGAAAGAGCGTGGTATCACCATTGCAACTTCACACGTTGAATATGAAACCGAAGCGCGTCACTACGCGCACGTCGACTGCCCCGGACACGCTGACTATGTTAAAAACATGATCACCGGTGCGGCGCAAATGGACGGTGCGATTCTGGTTTGCTCTGCAGCCGATGGCCCCATGCCACAAACACGTGAGCACATCCTGCTTTCACGTCAGGTTGGTGTACCCAAGATTGTTGTTTTCCTGAACAAATGTGACATGGTTGACGACGAAGAATTACTTGAGCTGGTTGAAATGGAAGTCCGTGAGCTGTTGGACGCCTACGAATTCCCGGGTGACGACACGCCAATCATCAAAGGCTCAGCGCTTAAAGCACTGGAAGGCGACGAAGGCCCATTGGGTAAAGAAGCCATTCTGGAACTAGCTGCTGCACTGGATTCTTATATTCCAGAGCCAAAGCGTGAAATCGACAAAGACTTCATCATGCCAATCGAAGATGTATTCTCAATTTCAGGTCGTGGTACGGTTGTTACCGGTCGAATTGAGCAGGGCATTGTTAAGGTTCAGGAAGAAGTCGAGATTGTTGGTATTCGTGAAACCACAAAAACCATCGTCACCGGCGTTGAAATGTTCCGAAAGCTGCTTGACGAAGGTCGTGCAGGCGACAACGTCGGTATCCTGTTGCGTGGAACCAAGCGCGACGAAGTTGAGCGTGGACAAGTACTGGCCAAGCCGGGTTCAATCAACCCGCACACCAAGTTTGAAGCTGAGGTTTATATCCTGAGCAAAGACGAAGGTGGCCGTCATACGCCATTCTTTAAAGGCTACCGTCCCCAGTTTTACTTCCGTACAACGGACGTAACCGGCGCATGTGAATTACCGGAAGGCGTAGAAATGGTTATGCCTGGTGATAACATCAAGATGGAAATCGAACTGATTGCGCCAATCGCAATGGACGAAGGTTTACGCTTCGCTATTCGTGAAGGTGGCCGTACCGTTGGTGCCGGTGTTGTTGCCAAGATTATTGCTTAAGCAATAATTTAGTTTACCTTGTTTGCAGGCGGTATCGGTTGATACCGCTTTTATTGCAGGCCAGTGGCTCAATTGGTAGAGCAGCGGTCTCCAAAACCGCAGGTTGGGGGTTCGAGTCCCTCCTGGCCTGCCACTGCAATATTGCAAGCGTTTTATCAGACAAATTGGTTGAATTTCATGAGTGCACAAGAACAAGCCCCACCCTCCTCATTCGACAAGGTTAAGTGGATACTTGCCATAGTCGCGTTAGCCGCCGCAGTCTACGCCAACCACTCTCTGGTTGACGGTTCTGTCCTGATCCGTGCCGGTGTGATTATCGTCCTGGTCGCGGTTGGTTTGGGAATTGGGTTTAGCACCAGCAAGGGTCGCCAGGGTATGGCTTTTGCGAAAGAAGCCAAAATTGAAGCGCGCAAGGTTGTCTGGCCCACCCGGCCGGAAACTGTGCAGACCACTTTGATTATTATTGTAGCGGTTACATTAATTTCCCTGCTCCTCTGGGGTATGGATGCGGTGTTAGTAAGGATTATTAATTTCTTGACCGTTAGAGGTTAACCAGATGTCGCTTAAATGGTATGTCGTGCAGGCCTATTCAGGCTATGAAAATAAAGTCAGAAACCTGCTAGAAGAGCGGGTAAAGCTACACGGTCTGGAAGACAAGTTTGGTCAGATTTTGGTGCCAACAGAAGAAGTCGTTGAAATGCGCGCGGGGCAAAAGCGCAAAAGCGAAAGAAAATTTTTTCCCGGCTATGTCCTGGTTGAGATGGACATGGGCGATGAATCGTGGCATTTGGTTCGTGAAACCCCACGCGTATTGGGCTTTATTGGTGGTACCAGCGACCGCCCGGCGCCAATCAGTCAAAAAGAAGCAGACGCAATTCTTAACCGGCTGTCCGAGTCAGTTGATAAGCCGAAGCCGAAAACATTATTTGAAGCCGGTGAAGCAGTCAGGGTTGTTGATGGCCCATTTGCCGACTTTAACGCGGTTGTTGAACAAGTTAATTACGAAAAGAGCAGACTACACGTATCAGTAATGATCTTTGGTCGCTCGACACCGGTCGAGCTGGATTTTAGTCAGGTGGAAAAAGCTTAAGACCTTTTATCAGATATAAGGTCACATAGAATACTGAAACAACCATGACTGCTTGCAGACGTGGGTGTTTTTTTTACGTTAAAGAAAGGGGAGCCTAAAAATTAGCCAGTTGGTTAATTCAGGGCGTTTGAACCCAAAAGAGGTGAAATATGGCTAAGAAAGTCGATGCTTATATCAAGCTGCAAATTGCCGCCGGTATGGCAAACCCTAGTCCACCGGTCGGTCCTGCGCTCGGCCAACACGGCGTTAACATCATGGAATTCTGTAAAGCATTTAATGCCGCTACAGATAAAGTGGAAAAAGGACTGCCGATCCCGGTTGTGATTACCGTTTATGGTGACCGCAGCTTTACTTTTGTGACCAAGACTCCGCCAGCGGCTGTTTTGATCCTGAAAGCGGTTGGCATCAAAAAAGGTAGTGGTCGCCCCAATACTGAAAAAGTAGGCAAGATCACTCGCGCTCAGTTGGAAGAAATTGCCAACACCAAAGAACCCGATTTAACCGCAGCAGATCTCGATGCGGCAGTTAGAACATTGGCCGGTACTGCCCGTTCAATGGGCGTGGATGTGGAGGGTTAAACGATGGCTAAATTATCTAAACGTCAAAAAATGATCAACGAAAAAGTTGATAACGATAAAGTTTACTCTCTGGAAGAAGCGCTTAACCTGATCAAAGAAGTTTCCTCAGTGAAATTTGATGAATCAGTTGATGCAGCGATTAATCTGGGTGTTGACCCGAGAAAATCAGACCAGGTTGTTCGTGGCGCGACTGTATTGCCAAACGGAACCGGAAAAACCGTTCGTGTTGCCGTGTTCACGCAGGGCCCTAACGCAGAAGCGGCTAAAGAAGCCGGCGCTGACATCGTTGGAATGGAAGATCTGGCCGAAGAAGTGAAAAACGGCAATCTGGATTTCGACGTCGTTATTGCCAGCCCTGACGCTATGCGTGTTGTTGGTCAGTTGGGTCAAATTCTCGGGCCACGCGGCCTGATGCCTAACCCAAAAGTTGGCACGGTTACACCTGATGTTGCTACTGCAGTTAACAACGCCAAGTCTGGCCAGGTTCAATACCGTACTGATAAAGGCGGCATTATTCATGCCACTATCGGTAAAGGCAGTTTTGAAGTTGCCGCGCTTAGCGAAAATCTGAGCGCGCTGATTGCCGCCTTGAAAAAAGGCAAGCCAACTTCGGCTAAAGGTACTTATTTAAAGAAACTGTCTCTCAGTTCCACTATGGGGCCTGGTGTGACAGTTGATTTGGCGACAGTCGAATCAAAGGATTAAGTCTGAACGGGCTCGAAAGAGCTTATTCGGTACTTTAGGGATATTTGGCATCGCGCAAGCGCTGTCAAATCCCGTCATAGACCGTAGGTGAATACCGATTAGGTTTTCCGCCTTGATGAGGCGAGATAGTCGGTGGTCTTAAAAATACGTTTAAATTTAATTTAAGCGTTGCCCTACGCAGACGGTGGTACCCAACTCAGTTTTCTGGGCGGTTCACCGTTTACACTGGAGCAGGCTGTTTTTTGCTTGCTCTGTTTTGTAAATCCTCTGACCTTTTTGGGTCAGACCTTTTGGAGGTGAACAACGTGGCACTTGGACTTGAAGGTAAAAAGGCGATTGTCGAAGAAGTTGCAAGCGTAGCTTCTGGCGCACTTTCCGCCGTACTTGCTGAATACCGTGGCATGACAGTCGAACAAATGACTGCGCTACGTGTCAAGGCCCGTGAGGGAGGCGTCTACTTACGAGTAGTTCGCAACACTCTGGCCAAACGTGCTGTTGAAAATACAGAGTTCGCTTGCCTGAATGACGCCTTGGTTGGCCAGGTACTTTGCGCATTTTCGCTCGAAGAACCCGGTGCAGCGGCAAGACTTGTTCGCGATTTTTCTAAAGATTGCGACACGCTTGTTGCTACCGCAGTTGCGGTAGGCGGTACTTTACACAGTGCCGAGCAATTAGAAGCTGTTGCAAAGCTTCCAACCAAAGACGAAGCCATTGCTTCTTTGATGAGTGTAATGAACGGACCGGTTACCAAACTGGCGCGTACATTAAACGAGTTCCCATCGCGTATTACACGAGTAATCGATGCGGTCAGAGAGCAAAAGCAGGCGGCGTAATTTTTTTCAATTCGTTAATTGACGAATGTGAAATTTTTAACTTTTTAATTTTAAACTTCTTACCCAGGAGAATGAGTAATGGCTCTTTCTAAAGATGATATCTTAAATGCAATTGCTGAAATGTCAGTAATGGACGTTGTTGAACTAGTTGAAGCAATGGAAGAAAAATTCGGCGTAACTGCTGCGGCTGCTGCAGTTGTTGCTGGCCCAGCTGCTGACGCTGGCCCTGCGGCTGCTGAACAAACTGAATTTGACGTTGTACTGACTGGTTTCGGCGACAATAAAGTTGCAGTAATCAAAGCGGTTCGTGGCCTCACAGGCTTAGGTCTGAAAGAAGCTAAAGCTGCCGTTGAAAGTGCACCGACTCCAGTTAAGGAAGCGGTTGCTAAAGACGAAGCTGAAGACGTAAAAAAGCAGCTTGAAGAAGCTGGCGCAACTGCAGAAATCAAATAATTGATTGCTGCTCGCTTGCGAGCTAAAACAATCCGGCTGGTGGCATTTTTGCCCCCAGCCGTTTTGCCGTTTTTAAAAGCGGACTTTTTACCCACTTTTTGATACGGGCCTGCGATTTAAAAGAGTACATTGGGGCAACCCAGACAGGTTTGTGGTAAGTGTCGTAAATTAGATATTTTTTAGTTTTAACTTTTTGCTAAGCATTACTAGTCAATTTCTCCGTATCAAGAATTGATTAACTAGCACGAATGAAAGCTGACTGAGGAGCCCAGATGGCATATTCATATACTGAAAAAAAGCGAATCCGTAAGGATTTTGGTCTGAACAAAAGAGTTCTTGATGTGCCTTATCTGTTGGCCATCCAGCTGGACTCGTACCGGTCTTTCCTGAACGAGGAAAACATCATTGATTCTGGGTTGGAGAAGGCCTTTAAGTCTGTATTTCCGATCACCAGTTATTCGGGTTCGGCTGCGCTGGAGTACATGAGTTATTCACTCGGCGAGCCGGTATTTGACGTTAAAGAGTGTCAGATCCGCAGCGTGACTTACTCCGCTTCGTTAAAAGTTAAAATCCGTCTGGTTATCTACGATAAAGAAAGCAAAAATAAAAATGTAAAAGAAGTGCGCGAGCAGGAAGTCTACATGGGTGAAATGCCTTTGATGACCGATAACGGCACTTTTGTCATTAACGGCACCGAGCGTGTTATTGTCTCTCAGTTGCACCGCAGTCCAGGTGTCTTCTTTGACTCCGACAAAGGCAAAACCCACTCCTCAGGCAAGCTACTTTATAACGCGCGCGTTATCCCTTATCGTGGTTCATGGCTCGACTTTGAATTTGACCCGAAAGATTGCCTGTTTGTTCGAATTGACCGTCGTCGTAAATTACCTGCGACGATATTACTGCGCGCATTAAAATACTCCACTAACGAAATGCTGGAGATGTTTTACGACACCGACAAAATTGAAATTGGTAAGGACGGCTTGTTTACTCTGGAGCTTATCCCAGAGCGACTGCGCGGTGACACAGCGACTTTTGACATCATGGGTAAGCGGAGCAAAGTAATCGTTGAAGCCGGTCGCCGTATTACCGTACGGCATATTAAAGAGCTTGAAAAAGCCGGCATTAAGAAAATCGAAATTCCGTCAGAATTTTTAGTTGGCAGAGCGATAGCACACGATATTATCGATCAGGAAACCGGTGAAATTCTGGTGGCAGCGAATGCCGAAATCACCGAGGAGTTACTGGCTGCTCTGGTCGAAGCTCAAATCAAAACATTTAATACTTTGTACACCAATGAACTGGATTGTGGCCCCTACATTTCAGATACATTGCGCATCGATCCTTCAACCAATCAATTAGAAGCCTTGATCGAAATTTACCGGATGATGCGACCCGGCGAACCGCCGACTAAAGATTCGGCTGAAACGCTGTTTTCTAATCTGTTTTTTACCCCGGAACGCTACGACTTGTCACGCGTTGGCCGAATGAAGTTTAATCGTCGCGTCGGTCGTTCTGACGATGAAGGCGAAGGCATTCTGGCCAATCAGGATATTATCGATGTGGTTAATACCCTGCTCGATATTCGTAACGGCAAAGGCGTGGTTGATGATATCGACCATCTGGGTAATCGACGCATTCGAAGCGTCGGCGAAATGGCTGAAAATCAGTTCCGTGTCGGTTTGGTACGAGTAGAAAGAGCCGTTAAAGAGCGTTTGAGTATGGCTGAAGCAGACAACCTGATGCCTCAGGATCTGATCAACGCCAAACCGGTTTCTGCCGCCATCAAAGAGTTTTTTGGCTCGAGCCAGTTGTCACAGTTTATGGATCAGAACAATCCATTATCAGAAATAACCCATAAGCGTCGTGTATCGGCATTGGGGCCTGGCGGTCTGACCCGTGAAAGAGCCGGTTTTGAAGTTCGAGACGTCCACCCGACTCACTACGGTCGAGTTTGTCCTATCGAAACGCCGGAAGGGCCAAATATCGGTTTGATCAACAGCTTGTCCTGTTATGCGCGAACTAACGAATATGGATTTCTTGAGACTCCTTACCGTCGTATCGAAAATGGTCAGGCGACAGAGCAGATTGATTTCCTGTCGGCCATTGACGAAGGTAAGTTTTATATTGCTCAGGCCAATGTAAAACTCGACGAGGAAGGTCGAATGACTGACGATTTGGTTTCCTGTCGTCACCAGGGGGAATTTACCCTCACTGGCGCAGAAAATGTTGAATATATGGATGTCTCGCCGCAACAAATCGTTTCGGTTGCTGCCTCTATGATCCCTTTCCTTGAGCACGACGATGCTAACCGTGCACTGATGGGGTCCAACATGCAACGACAAGCAGTACCGACGTTGCGCGCTGAAAAGCCACTGGTCGGAACCGGCATGGAAAGAACCGTTGCGGTTGACTCAGGTGTTACTGTTGCTGCCAGGCGCGGCGGGGTTATCGAGTTTGTCGACGCCAGCCGTATCGTGGTCAGAGTAAACGATGATGAAACCATCGGCGGCGAAGCCGGTGTAGATATATACAATTTAACCAAGTACACCCGCTCTAACCAGAACACCTGTATTAACCAGCGCCCTATTGTTAATGTCGGCGACGCGGTCGGGCGAGGTGACGTTCTCGCAGATGGGCCGTCGACTGACCTGGGTGAATTGGCTCTGGGACAGAACATGAAAATCGCGTTTATGCCCTGGAATGGTTACAACTTTGAGGATTCGATCCTTATTTCAGAAAATGTCGTGAAAGAAGATCGTTTTACCAGTATTCACATTCAGGAACTTACCTGTATTGCCCGTGATACCAAACTGGGATCGGAAGAAATTACCGCCGATATTCCCAATGTCGGCGAAAGCGCGCTGGCCAAGCTGGACGAATCCGGGATTGTCTATGTGGGCGCTGAAGTAAAAGCGGGCGACATTCTGGTCGGCAAGGTGACGCCAAAAGGCGAAACCCAGCTCACGCCGGAAGAAAAACTTCTGCGCGCTATTTTTGGCGAAAAGGCCAGCGACGTAAAAGATACTTCGCTGCGCGTTTCTTCGGGCACCGTTGGTACGGTAATCGACGTACAGGTGTTCACCCGTGACGGCGTCGATAAAGATGCGCGCGCTCTCGACATTGAAGCCAGCGAAATTGCACGAGTGAAAAAGGATCTGAATGACGAGTTAGCCATTTTGAAAGGCAATATTCAGGGACGTGCCTACAAATTGCTGCTCGGCGCAGTTGCCGAAAAGGGGCCTAATAAGTTAAAGAAAGGCAGCAAGCTAAGCGCGGACTATCTGGAAGAGATTGGCGCGGAACAGTGGCTTGAAGTTCAGTTGCGTGACGAAACATTGCAGACCCAACTGGAAGCCCTGGCGACCAACCTGGAAGAGCAGAAAAAAGAGTACGACAAAAAGCTTGAGATCAAACGCGTAAAAATCACCCAGGGCGACGACCTGGCGCCTGGCGTGTTAAAAGTTGTCAAGGTTTACATGGCGGTTAAGCGTCGTATTCAGCCTGGTGATAAAATGGCCGGTCGACATGGAAACAAAGGGGTTATCTCTAATATTGTTCCGGTTGAAGATATGCCGTATCTGGAAAATGGTGAAGCGGTCGATATCGTACTTAATCCTCTCGGTGTACCGTCGCGTATGAACATTGGGCAGGTCCTGGAAACTCACCTCGGTTGGGCGGCTAAGGGACTGGGCCGAAAAATTGACGACATGTTGCAAGAGAAGGAGACCGTCACAAAAATGCGTGAATTTTTGGGACAGGTTTACAACCACCGGAAAGAAGAAACAGTTGATCTGGATTCTTTGAGCGACCAGGAAATTTTGACCTTGTCTGAAAATCTTCGCGAGGGTGTCCCTATGGGAACGCCGGTGTTTGATGGTGCCAAAGAATCAGAAATTAAGCACCTGCTGGAGCTAGCGTCACAAAGTCGATCAGGCCAGTCGTGGTTATTTGATGGCCGTACCGGCGACCGTTTTGAAAGGCCGGTAACGGTCGGTTATATGTATATGCTGAAGCTGAACCATCTGGTTGACGACAAAATGCACGCTCGTTCAACCGGTTCTTACAGTCTGGTAACGCAGCAACCACTCGGCGGTAAAGCGCAGTTTGGTGGTCAGCGATTCGGGGAAATGGAAGTTTGGGCGCTGGAGGCTTATGGCGCGACTTATACCTTGCAGGAAATGCTGACGGTGAAGTCGGATGACGTTAATGGTCGAACGCGAATGTATAAAAATATTGTTGATGGTGATCATCGCATGGACCCAGGAATGCCTGAGTCCTTTAACGTACTGGTTAAGGAAATCCGCTCGCTCGGTATTAATATTGAGCTGGAGCAGGAAGACTAGTCGTTTTGAAGCGCGACCTGTGCATTGGTACAGGTCACTCATCATCAGTTTTTATTTAACTCCGGGAGGAGAAAAAGTTGAAAGATTTATTAAACTTTATAAAACAGCAAAACCAAACTGAAGAATTTGACGCGATTCGAATTGGCCTTGCGTCACCTGAAATGGTTCGCTCATGGTCTTTTGGCGAGGTAAAGAAGCCGGAAACCATCAATTACCGTACTTTTAAGCCGGAAAGAGACGGCTTGTTTTGCGCCAAAATTTTTGGACCGGTGAAAGACTACGAATGTCTTTGCGGAAAATACAAACGCCTCAAGCACCGCGGTGTTATTTGCGAAAAATGTGGCGTTGAAGTCGCGCTGGCTAAGGTGCGTCGAGAACGCATGGGGCACATCGACCTGGCTTGCCCGGTCGCGCATATCTGGTTCTTAAAATCCCTACCGTCCAGAATTGGTCTGTTGATGGACATGACCCTGCGTGACATCGAGCGCGTACTTTATTTCGAAGCATTTGTTGTGACCGAGCCCGGGATCACCACCCTTGAGCGCGGTCAATTATTAAGCGAAGAAGCTTATCTGGACTCGCTGGAAGAGTTTGGCGACGAGTTCGAAGCCAAAATGGGCGCCGAGGCGGTAATGACGCTGCTGACTCAGATCGATATCGAAGAGGAAGCAAAAGCGATCCGGGAAGAAATTCCCAATACCAACTCAGAAACCAAGTTGAAGAAATTCACCAAGCGACTGAAGTTGCTGGAAGCCTTCATTGAATCCGGTAACAAACCCGAGTGGATGATTATGACCGTACTGCCGGTTCTGCCACCCGATTTGCGCCCGCTGGTTCCGCTGGATGGTGGGCGTTTTGCGACTTCCGACCTGAACGATCTGTATCGACGCGTGATCAATCGAAATAATCGATTGAAGCGCCTGCTCGACCTTAACGCGCCTGACATTATCGTGCGTAACGAAAAACGGATGCTACAGGAAGCGGTCGATGCGTTACTGGACAACGGTCGGCGCGGCCGGGCCATTACCGGCTCCAACAAGCGTCCGCTCAAATCTCTGGCCGACATGATCAAAGGTAAACAAGGCCGATTCCGTCAGAACCTGCTCGGAAAACGAGTCGATTATTCCGGCCGTTCGGTTATTGTGGTTGGCCCGACCCTACGACTGCATCAGTGCGGTCTGCCGAAAAAAATGGCGCTGGAATTATTCAAACCTTTTATTTTTGGCAAACTGGAACTGCGTGGCCTGGCGACGACGATTAAAGCAGCCAAGAAAATGGTTGAGCGTGAAGAGCCGGTAGTGTGGGATATTCTTGAAGAAGTTATTCGTGAGCACCCGGTACTGCTTAACCGCGCACCAACTCTGCACAGACTCGGTATCCAGGCGTTTGAGCCGGTGCTGATTGAGGGCAAAGCGATACAGTTACACCCGCTGGTTTGTGTTGCGTACAACGCGGATTTCGACGGCGATCAGATGGCTGTTCACGTACCCTTAACAATTGAAGCGCAGCTGGAATCTCGTGCGCTGATGATGGCGACCAATAATGTCTTGTCACCGGCTAACGGTGAGCCCATCATTGTTCCGACGCAGGATGTTGTACTTGGGCTCTACTATCTGACTCGTGACAAGATCAATGACCTGGGTGAAGGCATGGTTTTTGGCGATACCGCTGAAGCACTGCGCGCCTACCGAAATGGCAACGCGGCGCTGCACGCCAAGGTTAAAGTCCGTTTGACTGAAACTGAAGTTGACCAAGACGGTAACAAAGTCGAAAAAACTTCGTTGGTGGATACCACCATTGGTCGTTCATTATTGTATGAAATTGTCCCTCAAGGCCTGCCGTTTGAGCTGGTCAACCAGAAGATGACCAAAAAAGCGATTTCAAACCTGGTCAACAAGGCTTATCGCCGACTGGGGCTGAAAGAAACGGTTATTTTTGCGGATCACCTGATGTATACCGGTTTTAACTACGCGACGCTTTCAGGCGCGTCAGTCGGAATCGACGACATGGTGATCCCGGATGAAAAGAAAACCATCATCGATGCCGCCGAGCAGGAAGTTCGTGAAATTGAAGAGCAGTTTGCCTCCGGTCTGGTAACCCATGGTGAACGCTACAATAAAGTTGTCGATATCTGGTCGCATACCAATGAGCAGGTTGCCAAGGCGATGATGGACAACCTTAGTCACGAAGATGTGATTGATGCCGAAGGCAACGTAGTCAGACAGAACTCGTTTAACTCAATTTACATGATGGCTGATTCCGGCGCGCGTGGTAGCGCGGCACAGATCAGACAGTTGGCCGGTATGCGTGGATTGATGGCAAAGCCGGACGGTTCCATCATTGAGAGCCCAATCAAAGCAAATTTTCGCGAAGGCCTGACGGTTTTAGAATACTTTATTTCTACTCACGGTGCGCGTAAAGGTCTGGCCGATACGGCGCTTAAAACTGCAAACTCCGGTTATCTAACGCGTCGTCTGGTTGACGTCGCCCAGGATCTGGTGATCACGGTAGAAGATTGTGGCACAGAACACGGTTTAACCATGACGCCATTGATTGAAGGTGGCGATGTGGTTGAGCCGCTGCGCGAGCGGGTTCTTGGGCGAGTCAACGCCGATCATATTTATAAGCCTGGCACCGACGATGTTATTTGTGAAGCGGGTACGTTGCTGGACGAAGCCTGGGTGGAAACACTCGAAGAGAACAGCGTTGACCAGGTAGTTGTTCGTTCCGTTATTACCTGCGAAACCCGTCATGGTGTTTGCGGCAAGTGCTACGGACGTGACCTGGCCCGAGGCCACCTGATTAACATTGGCGAAGCGGTTGGTGTTATCGCGGCTCAGTCAATTGGTGAGCCGGGTACACAGTTAACCATGCGTACATTCCACATTGGTGGTGCGGCATCTCGTCAAAGTGCAGATAATAATGTTCAAATCAAAAATGACGGTACTTTAAAACTGCACAACGCCAAGTATGTAACGCGTGATGATAAAAAACTGGTAATCGTTTCTCGTTCGACCGAACTAACTTTGCTGGATGAATTTGGTCGTGAGCGTGAGCGCTATAAAGTGCCTTATGGCTCGGTATTGGAGTACAACGACGGCCACGCAGTAAAAGGTGGTGATATCGTCGCAAACTGGGACCCGCATACGCATCCAATCATTACCGAAATTGCCGGTAAGATTAAATTGGTTGACGTTGTTGAAGGCGTCAATATGTCGCGCCAGACAGACGAATTGACTGGTCTGAGTTCGTTGGTTATCACAGAGTCCAAGCGATCCGGTACTAAAGCCAACGATATGCGTCCGATGATCAAGCTGTTTGACAAGAAGGGCAAAGAGCTGATGATCCCGGGTACTAATATGCCCGCGCAATATGTGTTGCCGGTTAACGCAATTGTGAGTATCGAGGACGACTCGGAAGTTGGAGTCGGAACCGCGATTGCGCGTATCCCACAGGAAGGTTCAAAAACCCGCGATATCACCGGTGGTTTGCCCAGAGTTGCCGACTTATTTGAAGCCAGAAAGCCTAAAGAGCCAGCAATTTTGGCGGAAATTTCCGGAACCGTCAGCTTTGGTAAAGAAACCAAAGGCAAGCGTCGTCTGGTGATTACCCCGCAAGACGGTGATGCTTACGAAGAGTTAATCCATAAATGGCGCCACTTCAACGTGTTTGAAGGCGAAAAAGTGGAAAAGGGTGAAGTGGTCTCAGACGGCGCTGATAATCCGCACGATATTTTGCGTCTCAAAGGCGTTAGCCCGCTGGCTAATTACATCACCAACGAAGTTCAGGACGTTTATCGTCTGCAGGGTGTAAAAATAAACGACAAGCACATCGAGTCGATCGTTCGCCAGATGTTGCGTAAAGTCATTATCAGTAATCCTGGCGACAGTCTGTTGTTAAAGGGTGAGCAGATGGAATACACCCGAGTGCTCGACATTAACGATAAGCTCATTGAAGAAGGCAAGCAGCCGGTTGAATATGAGCGTATTTTGATGGGAATCACCAAAGCCTCGTTGGCGACTGAGTCGTTTGTTTCGGCGGCGTCGTTCCAGGAAACTACACGTGTACTCACCGAAGCCGCGGTTAGCGGTAAGAAAGATCAACTGGCGGGACTGAAAGAGAACGTCATCGTCGGTCGATTGATTCCGGCGGGTACCGGACTGACTTACCATGAAGAACGCCGCAAGCGTCTCGCAGGCGAAGTAGCGTTTGAAGTGGAAGAAACCGTTTCAGCGGAAGATGCTGAAAAGGCGTTAAGTGATGCATTGAGCTCTACCGATTTGGACGGAGATCAAGCGTAACACGAGATTGATCGCTGGCTGAATTTTGATCAAAGGTACAGCGGTCATCTTGACATCCTGAGCAGCGGCAATTACAATGCCGCTCCCTGATTTACAGGCTGTAAGCTTTTGTCTGTAGTTCGGGTATTAATTTATTAAAAAAGCTGGAGTTATTGTAAACAATGTCAACTATTAATCAGTTGGTACGCAAGCCGCGTAAAAAAGTGGTTCAAAAGAGTAACGTACCTGCGCTTGAAGCTAATCCGCAAAAGCGTGGTGTTTGTACTCGTGTTTACACTACCACTCCCAAAAAGCCTAATTCAGCGTTGAGAAAAGTCGCTCGTGTCCGTTTAACCAACGGATTTGAAGTAACTTCCTACATCGGCGGTGAAGGTCATAATCTGCAAGAGCATAGCGTTGTTATGATCCGCGGCGGTCGTGTTAAAGACCTGCCGGGTGTTCGTTATCACTGTGTTCGCGGAAATCTTGATTTGGCTGGAGTGAAAGATCGTAAACAAGGCCGCTCTAAGTACGGAGCCAAGCGACCAAAATAAACGGTATCCGTTTATTTATTTGAGAATTGAAGTCGTTTCAGGCCTCGATTCAAATTAACAGACATTCAGCAATAAAGCAGTTTTTTCCCGGATCTGCAACGGATTCGGGTTAATAACTGAGCTGTTTGTTAATCAACATCCCTTTTGAGATGTGAGTAAGGTCCGGGCCGCAGTCCTGGGAAAACCTGAAGAACACATAGGAAAATTATTATGCCAAGAAGACGCGTGATCGCCAAACGTGAGATCCTGCCTGATCCTAAGTTTGGAAGTGAGCTATTAGCTAAATTTATCAACGTACTAATGGTTGATGGAAAGAAATCTGTAGCTGAGAAAATTGTATACAGTGCGTTAGATATCATCAAAGAAAAGAAAAGCGTTGATGATGCGCTGCCTGTATTTGAAGAAGGGCTGGACAAAATCCGCCCGCTGGTTGAAGTTAAATCTCGTCGAGTCGGCGGCTCAACTTACCAGGTGCCGGTTGAAGTTAGACCTTCACGTCAAACCGCGCTTGCAATGCGCTGGTTGGTTGAAGGCGCAAGAAAGCGTGGCGAAAAATCCATGGACGCCCGCTTAGCCGGTGAATTGATGGACGCAATTGAAAACCGCGGCTCTTGTGTCAAGAAACGTGAAGACGTGCATCGTATGGCTGAAGCGAATAAGGCATTTGCTCACTACCGCTGGTAGTCCTATACGAGCAAATCCAATATTCAACTTAGCTGGTCGAATCTGGCGGATTGAAATTAGCCAGAAAAATTAGTTAAGCGAGTATTGAGAGGAATTATTGATGGCACGTAGTACTCCAATAAATCTTTATCGCAACATCGGTATCGTTGCGCACGTGGACGCGGGTAAAACCACGACCACCGAGCGCGTACTTTTTTATACCGGTTTGTCGCATAAGATAGGCGAAGTGCATGACGGCGCTGCGACCATGGATTGGATGGAGCAAGAGCAAGAGCGTGGCATCACAATAACCTCGGCTGCAACCACAACTTTCTGGCGTGGTATGCAGGGACAGTACGATAAGCACCGCATCAATATAATCGACACGCCAGGGCACGTTGACTTCACAGTTGAAGTTGAGCGTTCCCTGCGAGTGCTCGATGGTGCGGTGGTTGTATTTTGTGCCTCCTCCGGGGTAGAACCTCAATCAGAAACCGTGTGGCGTCAAGCCAACAAGTATCACGTACCACGCATGGTCTTTATCAACAAAATGGACCGTGCCGGCGCTGATTTTTTGCGCGTTGTCGATCAAATCGAAGAGAGGCTCGGCTCACATCCAGTCCCCGTTCAGTTGCCCATTGGCTCTGAAGAGGAATTTACTGGCGTAGTCGACCTGATCAAAATGAAAGCGATCTACTGGCACGAAGCTGACCGTGGCATGACATTTGAATACGCCGAGATCCCGTCGCAAATGCAATCTGAGTGCGACGACTGGCATGAGAAAATGGTCGAAGCTGCGGCCGAAGCGAATGACGAGTTGATGGATAAGTATCTGGAAGAGGGTACGCTATCGGAAGAAGAGATTAAAGCCGGATTACGGGTTCGCACTCTGTCTAATGATATTGTCGTCGCTACCTGTGGCAGCGCTTTTAAGAACAAAGGCGTTCAAGCTGTTTTAGACGCGGTCATCGATTATATGCCTGCACCGGTGGACGTCCCGCCGATTGTTGGCCATCTTATCGATAGTGAAGAGGAAGAGTCCCGACCACCGGAAGACAGCGGCCCATTTGCTTCACTGGCTTTTAAGATTGCGACTGACCCCTTTGTTGGAACGCTGACTTTTTTCAGGGTTTATTCGGGAGTTTTAAGAACCGGCGATCAGATCTTTAACTCGGTTAAAGGCAAAAAAGAGCGAGTCGGCCGAATTGTGCAAATGCACTCAAATTCGCGCGAGGAAGTCAAAGAAGTTTACGCTGGCGATATCGCCGCAGCGATCGGCTTAAAAGATGTTACTACCGGCGATACTTTTTGCGATATGAATAAAAAAATCGTGCTCGAAAGAATGGATTTTCCGGAGCCGGTAATTTCCGTTGCGGTGGAACCCAGGACAAAACCGGATCAGGAAAAAATGGGGCTTGCACTAGGCAAATTAGCGCAAGAAGATCCTTCGTTTAGAGTCGAAACGGACGAAGAGTCCGGCCAGACTATTATTTCCGGGATGGGCGAGCTGCACCTGGATATTCTGGTCGACCGAATGAAACGGGAATTTAAGGTGGACGCCAATATCGGTAAACCTCAGGTTGCTTACCGAGAAACCATTCGTAAGTCGGTCGAGGCCGAAGGCAAATTTGTTCGTCAGTCGGGTGGTCGTGGCCAGTACGGTCATGTGTGGCTCAAACTTGAACCCAAAGGTTCCGGCGAAGGCTACGAATTTGTTAACGAAATAGTCGGCGGCACGGTACCAAGAGAATTTATTCCCGCGGTCGATAAAGGCGCGCAGGAACAAATGCAGCAAGGGGTCTTTTCCGGCTATCCAATGGTCGATGTAAAGGTCACCTTGTTCGATGGTTCTTTTCACGATGTTGACTCAAACGAAATGGCATTTAAAATTGCTGGTTCTATGGGTTTCAGAAAAGGCGCGCTAGAGGCCAAACCGGTTTTGCTGGAGCCTATAATGGCGGTAGAAGTTGTCACGCCAGAGGATTATATGGGCGATGTGATGGGCGATTTAAATCGACGTCGCGGAATGGTACAAGGTATGGACGATAATCCGTCCGGTAAAGTCATTCGAGCGGAAGTCCCGCTTGGAGAAATGTTCGGTTACGCGACCGATTTGCGGAGCGCGACCCAGGGAAGAGCGAGCTACTCGATGGAATTTTCGAAATATGCCGAAGCGCCAACGAGCGTTTCAGAGGCAATGAAGTATTAATTTTAATTTTTTATTTTAATCAATGAGGAAATAGGTCATGTCAAAAGAAAAATTTGAACGAACCAAACCCCATGTCAATGTTGGAACAATTGGCCACGTTGACCATGGTAAAACAACTTTAACCGCGGCCATGTGTACTGTTTTGTCAGCAGCATTTGGCGGCGAGCAAAAAGCATTTGACGAAATCGATAATGCCCCGGAAGAGAAAGAGCGTGGTATCACCATTGCAACTTCACACGTTGAATATGAAACCGAAGCGCGTCACTACGCGCACGTCGACTGCCCCGGACACGCTGACTATGTTAAAAACATGATCACCGGTGCGGCGCAAATGGACGGTGCGATTCTGGTTTGCTCTGCAGCCGATGGCCCCATGCCACAAACACGTGAGCACATCCTGCTTTCACGTCAGGTTGGTGTACCCAAGATTGTTGTTTTCCTGAACAAATGTGACATGGTTGACGACGAAGAATTACTTGAGCTGGTTGAAATGGAAGTCCGTGAGCTGTTGGACGCCTACGAATTCCCGGGTGACGACACGCCAATCATCAAAGGCTCAGCGCTTAAAGCACTGGAAGGCGACGAAGGCCCATTGGGTAAAGAAGCCATTCTGGAACTAGCTGCTGCACTGGATTCTTATATTCCAGAGCCAAAGCGTGAAATCGACAAAGACTTCATCATGCCAATCGAAGATGTATTCTCAATTTCAGGTCGTGGTACGGTTGTTACCGGTCGAATTGAGCAGGGCATTGTTAAGGTTCAGGAAGAAGTCGAGATTGTTGGTATTCGTGAAACCACAAAAACCATCGTCACCGGCGTTGAAATGTTCCGAAAGCTGCTTGACGAAGGTCGTGCAGGCGACAACGTCGGTATCCTGTTGCGTGGAACCAAGCGCGACGAAGTTGAGCGTGGACAAGTACTGGCCAAGCCGGGTTCAATCAACCCGCACACCAAGTTTGAAGCTGAGGTTTATATCCTGAGCAAAGACGAAGGTGGCCGTCATACGCCATTCTTTAAAGGCTACCGTCCCCAGTTTTACTTCCGTACAACGGACGTAACCGGTGCATGCGAATTACCGGAAGGCGTAGAAATGGTTATGCCTGGTGATAACATCAAGATGGAAATCGAACTGATTGCGCCAATCGCAATGGATGAAGGTTTACGCTTCGCTATTCGTGAAGGTGGCCGTACCGTTGGTGCTGGTGTTGTTGCCAAGATTATTGCTTAATTAGCAAAATCTATAGCAATTAAAAAAGGCGCTCATTGAGCGCCTTTTTTGTTAGAGCGGTATTGCCGCACCATACCGTTTGTCTTAACGATTTAAAATCACATAAATTTTTTGAATCGAGAACCAATTGCGCGGAGGTGAATAAGGAAGGTTAACAGCTTCTCAAGCGAGATCCTGTTCTTCTCGATTTGCATACTTTCTTTTTACGCTTTTCTACAACAACCTCGGCTGCTTCTTTCGCACTGGCTACCTTGGTTGGTTTGGTTGATTTGGCTGGTTGCGTAGCGCAGGAGCTAAGCAAAAAAATAGTAAACATTCCCGACAAAAAAGTTTTCATTGATTCCCTCATACTTAGATTAATTTTTTGAGCTGCTAAGCTCTTTGATTTAGTAGCGAGCGCTAAGATAGGCGAATAAAATGGGTTATTTCAATCGGTAATATTCAATATTTCGGAAAGAAGTGTTGAAACAGATGAAGAAGAAAATATGGACGGACACACTAATACTTCTGTTATTCCAGGACTTGATTTTAATCCATTCGCGATAGCGCTCAACGTTTCTCTAGGTCTCCAGATCATCACCGCAGAGAAAAGCGCGTCTGACGCAGCGGCTGATCAAGTGATAATAACTGCCGGATTCGGTATCGATTTGATCTTTGCGAGGGATAGCCACGGGTTCATCCTTGTAGAATAGCGCAGTCCATAGTTTTCAAGAATAGATTTCGCCTGTTAAGTCATCAAGGGCTGTAAAAGTTGTAAGCGAAAATGGGTTGAGCGTGTGGGAGGTTGGCTATATAGTGAGAGTCCGGAGTCGTTCTCCCTTGATTTTGAGTAGCGGGAGATACTTTCTTGTCCACTGCTAAATGGCTCAGAAAAGAATTCACTTCGGTATGTCCCATATCTTTGGGATGTTTAACATTATGAAAAAAAATAAATTTTTTTATCCAATAAATGTAAGCTCGCTCTGTTTGAAGAGAATAATTTAGCGAGCGAATACATATGCTGACCTGACGAAGTAATTTTGGTTTCCGTTCCATATCACTATTTTCCTGTTTATATTGGCATTACCATAAAAACTACTTGCATGAGTAGCTATAATCAAGCTGATTTTTAATATATGCGCTATAGTGCCGGTATCTTGTTGATATTATTGAGTATTATAGAATCGCGCTGCCAAGATATCATCAGTAAAGCTATATATTAAATCGTTGATAAAAACTGTTGATGAGTTAAACTGCTGATCTTAAAAAGAAAATTAACTTTTCGGTAAAAGGTATGTAGTAGATATATATTTTTGCTGAATATACAAAGCGTTAGGCTCTTGAAGTAGCAACTGTCGTAAAAATGTCGTATAGTTTTCTCAAAACTGACGTAAGATTGTCGTAAAGTATTCCATTAAAACAATGGATTATTAAGGCCCACCCAACAAGTTCTTGAGATGGCATGAAAATAAATTCTGAGCTACTCCAGCAATTAAGACGAAAGCGCTCTTGGTCCCAAGAAGAGCTAGCAATAGCTACTGGATTGAACCTTCGGACAATACAGCGTATAGAGAAGGAGGGGTCGGCCTCCTTACAGTCACGCAAAGCTATTGCTGCAGCTTTCGATCTTGCCATCGGAGAACTTGATTACGAGGAGCCCGTTATGATTAAAAAGTATGAATTTAAAACTCTGGAGATTAAAGCCGAAGAAGGGTTCTTGACAGGTTTAACGAAGGCGAAGGTTCCAGACTTTGCTCAAATCTTCAATAAGGAAGGCGAAAACGGCTGGGAATTAATTCAAATTCTCACGCCAGAAATCGCTCAGGGAATGTGGTCGGCGAAGACTGGTAAATTCGTAGCAATATTACAAAGAGAAAAGTCCACGTCATAAGCCTAACAAGGTGCTCAAGCCGAACCTTCACCTACGCTCCACCCAGCGTATTGCTGCGCAATTGTACACGCTGTGTTACGCTCTCGGTTCGGCCGGCTTAGCACGGCGTTATATGCTTGAACAATGATGCTCGTATCAAACGTACAGTTGACATTGTATTTCCCCTCAATCAAAATGATGGAATGCATACAAATCCTACGAAACAGACAGCTCGAATTATCATCATTCCATAGGAATGGTGGGATTGTTGATGCGTCACTAATTTATCAAACCCGCCCAAGAGGCGGGTTTTCTATTTCTGCCTCTGGGTAATAGTCCTTGGAGGAACTAGAATGAAAAAAGTAGCAGTCTTCGGTAAGCCAGCTAATGGGAAATCCACTTTAAGCAAAAGACTTGCATCAGCTACCGGAATAAAATTGTATGCTTTGGATTCAATTTTATATGAACAGAATGGCCAAGAGATAGATAGGGAAAGCTATGAAGAGGCTCACGAGAACATTCTCTCCTCCCAAGAGTGGATTATTGAAGGCTTTGGGCCAATAAATTCATTGAATTCTTTCTATAGGCGCTTGGAAGAAGCCGACACTCTTATCTACATAGAGTTGCCCTACTTGGTCACCTATTGGTTAGTGACCAAGCGGCTCATTAAAGGGTTAGTTAAAAAACCAGAAGGCTGGCCTGATGGGAGTTCTGTATTAAAGGGGACACTTAATAGCTACAAGGTATTAAAGCTTTGCCCTAAATTTTGGAACAAGGAGTTCTTGCAAAAGCTGGAAAAGCTATCTGCAAACAAGACACTGTATGTCATTCGGTCGATTTATGAGTTAAATAGCTTTGTTGAGAAGAATGTACAATAAATCGCATATAACAAGCACATTAAAAATCGCCCACAAAAAACGTGGGCTGGACTCGCTGACGCTCGCCTTTTATGTGGGCGTTATGTCCTCTGAGGAGTCGGATCTTGTCGTCTGAACAATTCCAAAAGCAATTTGAAGACCTTGGGCCTTTGGTTTCCGAATTCACGAAGCTACATGAATACGTTGAGCAACTAATCATTGACTCATCAGGGAAAAAGATTCCGACATCTCTATTTCATTACACTTCGGCGCAAGGGCTTGATGGTATTGTTCAAAGTCAATCGCTGTGGGCTACTGATTGCAGATTCCTGAATGATTCTCAGGAAATGAAAGATGGTTTGGAGCGAGTAATAAAAAGATTGTCAGAGACAAAGAAGCCAATTTTTTCCACTTTGGGCACCCTGCTTTCTGATTTTGACGAAGTGTTCCACGACGTCATGTCGCCTCATCTCGTTTCTTTTTGTGATACGGACGACTTGCTCAGTCAGTGGCGAGCATACGGTAGCGAAGCTTGCGGGTACTGCTTAGAGTTTGATGTTTCAGATTCAAGCCTCGCGGCCTGCAAGGGCGATATTGTTGTATACGCAAATCTTCTTCCTGTCATTTACGATAATGACGTTAAAGAAAGAATAATTGAGGAAATTATCGACAAAGTCTCCTCTCTTATAGAAAAGTCGGGGCTCACAGGACAGCTTGAGGATCTGCCGGAAACCACGACAGGAATAATTAAGGGTTTGATTCATAACCTTTTCACTCTACCCATGCTGGCATTCAAGAATTCCGGATTTTCTGAAGAAAGGGAGTGGAGGGCAGTCTTTTACCCTAACCTGGTCCAAACTAGAGAGCTAAGAAAATTTCGGTCAAATAGCGGCATCTTTATTCCTTACCTGGACAGCATTTTTCTTCAAAGTAACGACGAACGGCTTTTTCAGAGGGCAAAGCTGCCAATATCCTCAGTTCGACTTCCACCCTCAGCAGGAAATACAGCTTTAAAGGGCTTGGAAATGTACTTAAACAGCCAAGGCTTTGCTACAGGCCCAGGGATGCTAGAAATCAAGAAGTCCGCTATCCCTCTGAGAAATCAGGGAACTATTAATTGGTAAGTGCCGAAAGCAGGCATAACAAGCCGCTGTTGTCGGACAATTTTTCCACCGCATTGCGGCTCCAAAATTGCCGCAAAGCTCAGCGTTACACTCTAAATTCACTGCTTGCTTAACTCCGGCATTGCCGTATACTGTTGGGCTATGATATTCATAGAAACTCGACAATTCACTAAACTCCTGCCTGACTACCTATCAGACGATGATTATCGTGGGTTGCAGTCCTATCTTCTTCAAAAGCCCGACGCTGGTGATATGGTCAAAGGCTCGGGAGGTGTGAGGAAAGTGAGATGGGCTAAATCTGGTCACGGTAAAAGTGGCGGTATTCGAGCAATCTATTATTGGAAGAGATCTGACCACGAAATATGGATGCTCACTTTATATAGTAAAACTGAGAGGGCTACAATTTCCGGTCCAGTGTTAAAACAAATTGCGGAGGCTATTGAACATGACAAGTCGTGATATTGGAAATGAAATACTGGAAGGACTCCATGAAATTCAGGAATTCAATAAAGGGAATATCCAGCTGAGAACAACTGAACTACCTGAGCCATCAGAGCCAAGAGTTATTCGGGCTAAATTGAAATTATCCCAATCGGCCTTTGCTGGCTTACTGGGTGTTAGTATGAGAACACTACAGGACTGGGAGCAAGGACGAAGACATCCACAAGGACCAGCGATAGCCTTATTGAGGATCGCTGAACAACACCCTGAAGTCTTTTCAGATCTGCATTAAGAGTGTAACCAGAGCGTTAAAAAGATGTTCCTACCGTCACACATTTTACGCAAGCGTTACACTCTAAATTCACTGCTTGCTTAACTCCGGCATTGCCGTATACTGTTGGGCTATGATATTCATAGAAACTCGACAATTCACTAAACTCCTGCCTGACTACCTATCAGACGATGATTATCGTGGGTTGCAGTCCTATCTTCTTCAAAAGCCCGACGCTGGTGATATGGTCAAAGGCTCGGGAGGTGTGAGGAAAGTGAGATGGGCTAAATCTGGTCACGGTAAAAGTGGCGGTATTCGAGCAATCTATTATTGGAAGAGATCTGACCACGAAATATGGATGCTCACTTTATATAGTAAAACTGAGAGGGCTACAATTTCCGGTCCAGTGTTAAAACAAATTGCGGAGGCTATTGAACATGACAAGTCGTGATATTGGAAATGAAATACTGGAAGGACTCCATGAAATTCAGGAATTCAATAAAGGGAATATCCAGCTGAGAACAACTGAACTACCTGAGCCATCAGAGCCAAGAGTTATTCGGGCTAAATTGAAATTATCCCAATCGGCCTTTGCTGGCTTACTGGGTGTTAGTATGAGAACACTACAGGACTGGGAGCAAGGACGAAGACATCCACAAGGACCAGCGATAGCCTTATTGAGGATCGCTGAACAACACCCTGAAGTCTTTTCAGATTTGCATTAAGAGTGTAACCAGAGCGTTAAAAAGATGTTCCTACCGTCACACATTTTACGCAAGCGTTAGATTTCTGGAGAGGTGTTCTGGTCTAATAGCACCGGACACTTTAATAAGAGATAATTATTATCAACTATTGAGGTGTCCTAATGAGTCAAAAACGACAGTATAAACAGTATACAAAAGAGTTTAAAGAAGAAGCAGTTGC
>Ga0316209_1000581_pt1 | contig 58894 bp, 59 predicted proteins | sample 6monopyrite_MG_FD_204945 | JGI IMG/M metagenome (GOLD analysis project Ga0316209, IMG submission 204945) | Microbial mat bacterial communities from mineral coupon in-situ incubated in ocean water Damariscotta River, Maine, United States -... | ecosystem: Environmental > Aquatic > Marine >... | reverse complement strand
AAAACAGCTCTGCAAATCACTGACAAATAGTTAATTATATTATTTCGTGTGTTTTTTATCTAGTTTGGAGCGCAATTTGCTGTTGTAAAGTGTAAACATATTGTATAAGCATGTTAAATCAAATGAACATAAAAAACATTTTGGCTAAGGGATTAACTGCGTTTGTTGTTTTTTTCTTCTTAAGTGTAAGCGCATATGCTACAACTGATCCAGTTAAGATTTTGTTCATAGGCAATAGTTATACGCACATGAATGACATGCCAGCAACTGTTGAAAAAATTGCAAAATCAAAAGGTAGAAATACTCAAGTAAAAATGAGTGCTGTAAGTAGTTCTACATTTCAATTGCATTCCGAACGTAAAGAACTATTTAACGACATTGAGTTAGAAAAATGGGATTATGTTATTCTTCAAGGATTTAGTAGAGAACTTGGACAAGATATAGCTACAATCGATTCTCTTTCCCTTCCATATATCAGAAAAATAATAGAGGCGGTTTACGCAAATAATTCTTGTACTCAAGTTATGCTTTATATGACATGGGGTTATGAGAATGGATATGTGCATGATGAACGATTAGATACTTACCCTAAAATGTCGGCTAAAGTGGAAGAGGGTTATGCTTACATAAGTAACAAATTTTCAATTCCAATTGTGCCTGTTGGTCAAATCTATAGACAGTTCCGTTTGGATATACCGGAAATACAGCTATATGAAAGTGATTCCCAGCATCCGACGAAAACAGCTTCTTATATCATAGCAGCAACATTTTTCGCAAGTATCTTCAATGAAAGTCCATTGAATGCATATAAGGGTAATATTGGTCTCGATGAAGGAGTCAAAATACAAAATCTAATAGCAGATTTCATTGATGTCAATCGAAATAAGTACAAGTTAGATGTGAATACTTTTAGTGTTTCCTTTTACACGTCGTCAGTGGGAGAGTATGAAGTAGATGTTCGTTCAAATTATCCTGATGCTAGAAGTTTGACATGGAGTTTTGGAGACGGGAACTCATCAAAATTTGCTCATTTAAAACATATTTATAAAGTTGCAGGTGAATACGACCTCCAGTTAACAGTTGAAGATAGCTGTGGGGAGAAAAAATTCTCTAGAACTGTTGTTTTTCTTATTCCTCCTAAAGAAACTAAAATAAAATGGTGGCAACGTAAGAAGAAAAAACGTGCCAAGTTGGAGAGTGTTCTAATTGGAAATGAAGAATAATCGATTAAAGAACTTTTTAATGGGTAAAAGAACAAATGAAAGTGCTTTTTTTATCCTCTCTAGATAGATTATGAGAATAACGAATAGAAGAATAAAGAGAGATGCTCCTATTGCCACTTCCCATGGACCAAGTGCTTTTCTGAAGTGTTTATTTAGACCTAGTCCAGAAATAGAACCATAAAGAACGATCATGTGCAATACATAGATTGTTAATGTATTTTGTCCAATTCTCAAGAATAAATTGCCTTCTATAATTTTTTCTCCCCACAATTTATCAATAAGCATGAGCAAACTTAGTTCCATAACTACAAAACCTAAACGTTCATATACCCAAACAAGATTTGTATAAGGATAACCAAAATCTGGATGGAAATAATGAATAGCCCCATCTATACCCCATAATATTTGCTGTGTAAAAAAGAATAGGAGAACCCCAAAGAGCATAAAGCTTAGTAGGAAACCCCATTTTTTAACGTCTTTTTCATAGTTGTAAATGATTGTTCCAATCATTGCTCCGAAAAGAGTATATCCCATGAAAGGAATGATCGGGAAAATAGCATGTTGAATTGTGCCGTGAAACGCATTCTGTATAAAATGAGGAAAACCTGCCGGCCATGGAGCGCCTTCAGGTAATTCCCCTAAATACAAATAGAATGAGAAGGTAGCAATTGAAGAAACGAAGAAGAATATCCACAGTGGAATGAATCGTATGAGCTTAAACAGTCCATAGCAGGTAAGAATGGAAAAAATACCAACAGCTATACATTCTAACACATGAAAACCTGTACTTTGAACTAAGTATCCCCAAAAAAATAATTCAAGTACCCTTTTAAATCCTTTCTTAACTCTTAAGCTTTTGAAATAGGGTTGCTGTTTTGTTTTAAGTAAAAGATAAGTGAATATAATTCCTGTTACACTCAGAAATATTGGAGCAGTAAATGCTCTTATAAAATACCACGTGGCATAAATGGGATTATTAGGATCTCTAAACTCTAGAGACAAAGAATCATCTACAAAATGACCTTCAAGCATTAATAGAATAGCAACTGATCTTGCCATGTCGATAAATTTCAACCTGACCTTTTTTTTGCCAACGGGTATTTGTAGTTCTTCCATTAAGAGTATGCAAAAATAAGATATTCTTACTATTACTCAGCGATCTCACTGGAAATATACAAACGTAGCTCTTCTTTACTATCCTGTAGCTGCAAATAAATTGATTTCACCATAAAACCAGTTAGATTTTTTGTGTCAATTTTTAATGTTACACTTGCTTCTTCTCCAGGTTGTAATTCGCGATTATCTAAACTCACAGTTGTGCATTCACAGGGAATTCTTGGATCGGTTAGAAGGATAGCTTCATTGGATTTGTTTTTCACCATAAACGTGTGTTCGATAATATCTCCACGTTTGGAAGGTCCAAAGTCAAACACAGGTTTGCTTGTTGTCAGCGCAAATTCTTTGTCATCTTCTAAATAACTGACACTTTGAATTTCAATTTTCCGCTCTTTAGCTGCGGAACGCGAATAAACAGAATTTTGCACATCATTTGGATTGTCCGAAGTTGTTTGGTCTGCTGTATATTCTCCGAAAGGAACTTGTGAAAAAATTACTTTACCTCCATTGGGAGCATTATTGTCAAGATATTTGGAAAAAACACCACCATTATACATTCGCATGTAATTAACCAAAGACGCAATTCTTCGTTTAGTTAAGTTTACGTTGTAGTCCGTCTTTGCCAATGGACTGGCAAAACCTTTTACAGTAATATTAATTTTTGCACCTCGGTCTAATTCTTTGAGCAACAAATCCCTGAACAATTGTAAATCAGCGACACCTTTGTCCACATATTCGATGAAAAAACTTTCGATGTCCAATTTGGCATCGTCTGATTTTTCTCCAGTTAATCCGTTAGAATATTCTTTCTGATACTTGTCAATCATTTCGGTGTACTCATTATACGTTGTGATGTAATTGAGCACAGTCGTAGTATCCCAAGAACGAGGATTAGGGACATCGTTGTGAAAATATAGAGTAACAGGTAATCGTTTGTTCAAATCAGCGAGTGTTTCTTCTTTGCTAGGTGGCTCTTCCTTTTCTGGTGGAATCATTGCAAATATATCACTGCAACAGGTAGGATTTTTACTGTACATCACTCCGAGTCTATTAGAGGTTACATAAGACGTGTCACCTTCAATGAAAAGGTATAAATCGTTTGCCGGACTATTTGTTGGCAATCCAAGATTTACGGCTGGACTAAATCGATCCAAAAAGTCGGAATAGAAGACATCGTATCCACCAAAACCATCGTGCCAAGATGAAGAGAAATACAACCGGCTATTCTTTGCATCCCACCAAGGTGTAATTTCATTATCCGGAGAATTTAAAGATTTTATCGCTCGAACTTTTCCATATTGATTACCGTTGGTGATAGAACTATAGTACAAATCTAACCCCCCTTTTCCACCTTCTCTATTAGATGTAAAAATCAATGTTTCCTTGCCTTTAATAGTTGCAATACATGGCATCGTTGTATTGGCTCCAGGTTCATTAATGATTTCTCCAAGAGAATCAATTGAGGTCCACTTTCCATTATTGTAGTTGGCCACCATGATTTTGCAAGTGTAATTATAACCTTCTTCAGAACACTTGCTAAAGTAAAATCGAGAACCGTCAAGGGAAAATGAACCATTTCCCGTGTTTAATTTCTCTAAGAGTAGATCTTTGACTTTTTCGGATGCCTGGAACTTCAAATCTTTCAGTTCACTTCTGTAAATAAGGGTTCTATAATTTTTTCCATACACCTCTTCCTCGGCACTAATAGAATCTGCTCGTAAACTAGAGAAGATTAATTCGCCGTTATAAATTCCATGGCCAAATTCAGAGTTTTTCGTGTTAACTGTTTCTGGTAATTGTGAGAAAGTAACATCTACTGTATCGATGATTGCTGATTTTGCCCAAACAGTGCTAGCAAGTTCTCTTTTTGATTTTTGATAAAGGTAACTTTTCTTCTTTTTGTAGTATTTTTTCTTGGCTTTCTTGAACGTTGCTATGGCTTCATCATATTTACCATTTTGCTTTTGCATGAGTCCCCAATTTAGCAAACTAGCTGGATATATTGCTGCTTCCTCTCTGTCATACACTTTTGCATAGTAAAACTCCGCTTTCCTATAATCTTTATAGGCTCGATGTGTTTCGGCTACTTTCCAAAGAATATCAATGGTGTTAGAATCTAAGTCCATTGCTTTCTGATAATACTCTAATGCATAGAAATAATCCCCCTTGTTATATTGTTCTTCTGCAAAAGCCAAATATTTTTTCAAATTATTTTGACCTAATGATGCAAAAGCACCCACTATAAATATGAGAACTAGATATAATCTGGACATATCCTATGAACTACTTTTTTTGGTTTAAAACGGTTAAGAATGTAACGAACAGCAATTTCTATACCTCCTCTGGTTCTACTCGCAGGAACTAATTTGGAGAAATTCAAATCATAGCTTAGACCAACAAACCAACTTTGATAATCCATTCCAACAGAAACGTAAGCAGCGTCACGATTTCTCCACCATAAACCGGCATAAACCGCTCGGTATTCTCCCAAACGATTAACCAAGGTATATTTTACAGAAGAACCTACTACAATTTCTCGGTATTTTCCTTGAAAAGAAAGGTTGATTCCTGGAACTAAGTCAAAATCGTAGTTTAATTTATAGATGCCTCTTCCGAAAATATTCATTCTAATTTCTCTTCTAATTACATCTTCAAAAAAACCTTGATTGGGTCGATTGAGATTGTAGGCGCCTACACCACCCGTAAAATTGAATCGTTCATTGACATAATACTGGTACGTTGCTCCAATCCCAGTGGAGAAATTACTTTTTCTATCTGTTTGGAATGCTTCACCTGTTGCCAGTGATGGATTGTAAGAAATGCCATCGAATTGATTATCAAAATAAAATTGGTCTGCATTAAATTGCCTATGGTTTAAACCGAAATTGGCCCCGAGTCGAATATTATGCATCGAGTCAGTTGTTAAACGAAGGTGATAGGATACGTTTCCTTGTAATTCAATAGTTCTGAATTGACCATCACCAACTACGTCTTGAAAAAAGGACAGACCATACCCAATATTCTGATACTTTTCAATACGACCATCGGCAGAAAGTGCAAGCGTTTGAAAAGGGACAGTAACACTTCGCCATTGGTCTCTATAATTGCCTACAAAACGGTAGTCTCCTTTAAAATGGCCCGCGTTTGCAGGGTTCTGAAAAATTGGATTGTCATTGAATTGAGACCAGTGAATATCTTGAGAAAATGCTCCATTAACCAGTAGCAAAACAATTAGTAATTGTAGTATTTTCTTTAAGTGACTCATTTAATGAGCTGAAGTTACTAAAAAATAATGATTTAAGGTGAAGCTGAGGCTCGATAGAATGGTTTAATGGCAAAAAGATTGAATGTTGAAATTATACTGTTGCCATGTCTTATTAAAAATCACTCATTGATCCCGATTATCCTTCTAAAAAGACAAGTAACAGAATAACGGCCAACAAAACAAATAAGATAAACAATTTAGGATCTTTATACAAAGGCTTTTTTCCTTTTTTTGTCAGCTTTTCATAGTCGTGGTGAAGGCGTGAGAAATCCTTCTGTCTCTTAACTTGAGCATCAGTAGGGGATTTATCCTTTTTCTCGGTATTCAATTTAAACTTTCTCATTGCTTTTCTTTCCACTTTTTGGCGATCTTTTCCAATATACGATATGTTCTCATTTTAGCATTGGCTTCTGAGATAGAATATATCTCTGCAATTTCTTTAAAACTCATTTCTTGAAAGAACCTAAGTTCAATAATGTCCAAATGTTCTGGCTCTAATCCGTTCATCATTTCAATTAATTTTTCTTGATCTCTGGATGACATATAACTGGTAATTTTTGCTTCATTTGTGACTCCAGAAAGTTGATTTTCATTGATTTCCACGGTAAATACTTTTTTTTGGGATCTAAAATACATGGAGACTTCATTCTGTGCTATGCGGTAGAGCCAACTGCTAAAAGGAAAACCTCGATCTTCGTATTTATGCAAATTAGCCATTGCCTTAATGAAAGTTTGTTGTGTTAAATCACCAGCGATATGTTCATTACCTCCTAAACGCTTAAAAACAAAACGGAAAATTTGCTCAAAATATCGATCATATAAAATTCCGAAGTGCTTGCTCTTTTTTTTAGATAGAGAAATCACTTCTGACTCAGTTAATTGTTTGATATTTTTCTTCCGGTTCAAATAAGGAGAGTTTAATAATGTAATACAACTATTTTTAAAAGTAACAAGATTAAATTAAAACCTGGATATAATGTTACTCGTGGCAACGATTACGGAGTACTCAAACTCACAGGAATTACTTTCCCATTCATCCATTGGTCTGCCGTCAATGCAAAATTTACAATATACTCAGCCATTTTACTAGCAGAAACTGGAGCCTCATAACCTGGAAAAGCTTCTTCTAACATTTCTGTTTGTGCCGCACCCAAGCAAAGGCAATTCATTTTAATAGTTGTGTCTTTGTATTCTTCAGCAAACAATTCTGTAAAACTAACCACGGCAGCTTTGGAAGTAGAATAGGCCATCAGTCCTGGAAACTTAACGCTTCCTTGAAAACCTCCAATAGTACTGATGTTAACGATGTGAGCAACTTTCATTTTAGGTAAAGCAGCTTGCACAGTTTGCATGACTCCAATCGCATTAATTTGGTAGCAATCACTTAAATCTTCTTTGCTTAATTCCAAAAACGGTTTGTTGACTAACTTCCCAGCATTGTTTATGAGAATATCAATAGAATCAATATTCCCAAAAATTGTCTCAGCTTGTTTGTGAACATCATTTTTCACTAAATCAAATGCGAAGCAATGCACATTTTCCATTGAAGAAAAATTCTCCTGCATTTTCGCTAAGTCTCTTGACAAAGCATAAATTGTATATTCGGAATTCTCCGCTAATTGATTCACAATTTCTTTGCCAATACCCCTACTTGCACCAACTACTACAATTGATTTATTTCTCATAGATCAAAAATTATTAACTCATATTTCTTCATGAGTCAATTTCCATTATTCATCAAAACTAATCAATACCTTCTCACTTCGCGGGAAAGCCTGACAGCATAAAATATAACCTTCTTCCACTTCAGAATCCGTAAGCGTATAATTCATCTTCATGAAAACATCTCCTTCTATCACCTTGCCTTTACAAGAAGAGCAAACACCACCTTTGCAAGAATATGGAGCATCAACACCTTCATCAATTGCTTTCTCTAAAATGTTCTTTTTTGCATCCAATTTAAATGTGGTAGCTTCACTATCAACCACTACTGTCACATTACTTGTTCCTTCAAAGTTAATGTCTTCAGTAGGCCCGTCTTTTTTCATTAAGACAGGAGTTGTAAATAATTCGAACTTGATTTTATCTTCAGCTACTCCAAATAGTTTCAATGTTTCATTAATCGCAACAATCATTTCTTCAGGTCCACAAATAAAAAACACATCAGATTTTAAAATGTCTAAATTGGATTTAATAATATTGGTGAATGACTCTTTTTCAATTCGCCCGTTTCTGTAACCTTCTTTTTCTTCTTGGCTTAAAAAATGTGTACAATTGGTTTTGGTCAATGTCTGAATTTCATCAGCAAACAGTATTCCATCTGAAGTTCTGTTGCCGTAGAATAATTCTAGTGAGCCTTTTGTATCTTCTATTGATTTTGCTATCGACACAATAGGAGTGATTCCACTTCCTGCAGCAATGGCTACAATTTTACTTGCATTTTTAGGTAGAATAAAATTACCTTCTGGTTTAGAAGCTAAAATTTGGGTGCCATCTTGAACTTCAGAATTGAACCAAGTTGATATAATACCTTTTTTCACTTTCTTAACTGCAACCGCCAATTGTTCTTCAGGACCGCTACAAATAGAATAGGAGCGTCTATAATTTACACCTTTAATATCAATGCTAAAATTGATGTATTGACCGGGTATAAACGCAAAATCTTTTTTTATGTTATCTGGAACGGAAAATTCAATTTTTACTGTATCCCTCCCTATTTTAGAGACCTTAGTAACTGTCAAGGAATGAAATCCCTTTGAAGAATTTTCTTTCTCAGATTTTCCAAATAATTTTTTGAATAATGCCATAACTTAAAGATTCGATTATTCTAATTTTAGAGCTTTCAAGCTATTGAAGGCTCTATTTACTACTCATCAAACGAGACAATCAACTTTTCTGTAGTTGGGTGTGATTGACAAGTTAAAATATATCCATCTGCAACTTCCTCTTCAGTAAGTGCATAATTTTTTATCATTTTTGCTTCACCTTCTATTACTTTTGCCTTACAGGTACAACAAACTCCACCTTTGCATGAGAATGGTAAATCTAACCCGCTGTCATTCCCAGCATCTAACAATGAGTCCGCCTCTGCAATTGTGTATTCATATTCAAATTCATCGTCATCAATTATAGCGACTACAATTGCTTGTTCAATGGATGACTCAAATTTACCATCGGTTGCCTCAGAACTGTTAAACAATTCAAAGTGAATATTTTTTTCGTTGACTTTATTTTCCAACAAGAATTCCTTGATTGAAAGAGTCATTTCCTCTGGACCACACATATAGAAGTCATCAGAGTGAATGTTTAAGTCTTTTGAGATCAGAAATTCTTGACATTTTATTTTATCAATTCTACCTGAAAACGTATTCGAATTACTTTTGTCTCTCGTGAAAAGGTGATGGACAGTCAATTGATTAGGGAAGGTAGTATTCAATTTATTCAATTCATCTTTGAAAATAACGTCTTCTTCACTACGATTTGCATAAAAGAGCACAACCTTATTGTTCTTAGCATTAAACAACTGTTGTTTGATTATGGAAATAATGGGGGTGATTCCGCTTCCTGCAGCAAAGAATGTTGATGATTTTCCATTTTGCGCAATTTTGAAATTGCCATCTGGAGTTGCAACATTTATTCTCGCTCCGATTGATAACTCGTTGTTAGCATAAGTTGAGAATTTACCACCATCAATTTGTTTGACTAGAACTGAAACTTCGTTTTCAAAAGGGGCTTTCCAAATGGAATAAGCTCTTCTCACTTTTTCACCATCAATCTCAGTTTCTAAAGTCAGGTATTGACCTGCTTCAAAAAGGAAATTCTTTTTATACTCTGCGGGTATATCAAATGTAATTGAAACGGAATCATTTGTTTCTCGCTGTATATCTTTGATTGGAAGACTATGAAAATCCATGTGCTAAATAAGTTTATAATCAGAGGACAAAATTAACACTTTTATTGAGTTATTGACACCTAGTTTAGGATTTGAAAGTTGGAAAATTGAGTCATTCTACATCGATTCGTCAATTTCGTTTTTTTTAAGTATTTGCGTCATTCTTCAATCTCCCATGGTTAAAGATGACAATTGTCAGTATTTATTTAGTTAAAATATAGTATCTTGCGTTCCGATAAACAAAACACTTCAATTAGATGTCAGATTTAGATAAATTTATAGAAAAAATAAATAACAATGTAAAAATTGAACCTAAGGATTGGATGCCAGATGGATATCGCAAACATTTGCAACGTCAAATGTCTCAACATGCACATTCTGAGGTAATTGGAATGCAACCAGAAGGAAACTGGATTACGCGTGCACCAAGTCTTAGAGCTAAAGTTATTTTGTTGGCGAAAATTCAGGACGAAGCTGGTCACGGTCAATATTTATATTCTGCGGCGGAAACATTAGGTAAAAGTAGAGATGAATACATAAACGAACTTCAAACCAGAAAAGCGAAGTATTCGAGTATATTTAACTACCCAACATTAACGTGGGCCGATATGGGGGCTGTTGGTTGGTTGGTTGATGGTGCGGCTATTGTGAATCAAGTTTCTTTACAAAAGACATCTTACGGACCCTATTCAAGAGCTATGGTTAGAATCTGCAAAGAAGAAAGTTTTCATCAGCGTCAAGGTTATGAAATCATGTCTCAAATGGCATTCGGAACAGCTGAACAAAAAGAAATGGCACAAGATGCATTGAATCGATTCTGGTGGCCATCTATTATGATGTTTGGACCACACGATGCAGATTCAGCAAGGAGCGGTGATGCAATGAAATGGGGGATAAAAGTAGAGTCAAATGATGAGTTGAGACAACGGTTTATAGATAAAACAGTTCAGCAAGCAGAGATTATAGGACTCACTATTCCTGATTCAGATTTAAAGTGGAATGAAGAAAAGGAGGGTTATGATTTTGGAAAAATGGATTGGGATGAATTTTGGAATGTGGTTAATGGAAATGGACCATGCAACGATCAACGTATAGAACATCATATCAAAGCGCATGAAGAGGGTGCTTGGGTGAGAGAAGCGGCAAATGCTTATGCAAAAAAGAACAATTAAAAAATAAGACAATGGATAATCAAGGAGATATTTGGGAGGTTTTTATACAAAGTAAACCTGGTTTGGCGCACAAACACGTTGGTAATGTTCATGCAATGGGTAAAGAGATGGCTTTACAGAATGCCAGGGATATGTACACACGGAGACAAGAAGGAACATGTATTTGGGTGGCAAAACATGAAGACATTGTTGCGTCTGTACCTGAAGAGGATGGATCATTTTTTGAACCGTCAAATGATAAAATCTACAGACATGCAACGCATTACGTAATGCCTGAAGGTGCAAAAAACATTTAATCAATTATGGAAAATAAAGACGCTTTAATCAACTACTGCCTTCGGATTGGAGATACAAGTTTAGTTCTTGGTCAACGGTTGGCTGAATGGTGTAGTAAAGGACCAATTTTAGAAGAAGACATCGCTCTGACGAATATCTCATTGGACTTATTCGGTCAGTCTAGAATGCTTTATTCGTACATTGCTGATCTAAAAGGAAATGGGGAAACTGAAGATACAGTGGCTTTTGGAAGAAATGAACGCTCGTTTTATAATGCTTTATTGGCAGAAAGACCTAATGGCCATTTTGGTGATACTATTGTAAGAGGACTATTAGTTGATGCCTTTAATTACCACTTTTACACAAAATTGAAAGAGAGCAAAGATTCTACTTTATCTGCTTTTGCCGAGAAATCCTTGAAAGAAGTTACGTATCATCTGCGTCATTCCTCAGAATGGGTAATTCGATTAGGTGATGGTACGGAGGAAAGCAAGAGTAAAGTTCAAGATTCTTTGAATAATTTATGGGTATATACTGGTGATCTTTTTGACTTAAATGATGGAGATCATAAATTGATTAGCGCTGGAATTGCTGTTGATTTAAATGAAGTTAAATCTGAATGGATCCAAACAATAAAAAAGGTTCTTTCTAAGGCAAAATTAACTCTACCCGAGGATGGGTATATGCACATGGGAAGCAGAAATGCAGTTCATTCAGAATATCTAGGGCACCTGCTATGCGAAATGCAATATTTGCAAAAAGCATATCCAGATGCAAAATGGTAAAAACAAGTTTCGTTGACAGATGAAGATAAAATATGGAAATTGCTGGAAGAAGTTCCTGATCCTGAAATTCCAGTAGTTTCTGTAGTAGATTTAGGAGTTGTTCGAACAGTTGCCGTCAATCCTAATGGAATTCTTATTGAAATAACATCTACCTACAGTGGATGTCCCGCAACCGAAGTCTTCATTGCAGACATCAAATCAAAGTTAGAGGAGAATAGTTTCGAAAATGTGGAAGTTAAAATGAAATATTCTCCTGCATGGACAACAGACTGGTTAACAGAAAATGCGAGAACTAAATTAAGAAAATATGGAATAGCTCCACCAGAACATGAACCTGATAAGAGCGTTCTTTTTGCGAACCCCATTATTGTTCCATGCCCAAGATGCAATGCTAAAAACACAAAAATGCTATCCCAATTTGGTAGCACGGCTTGTAAGTCTTTGTACCAATGTAATGAATGCTTGGAATCATTCGACTATTTTAAATGCTTGAAGTAAAACACTACATTTGTCCAAATAACTTAAATAACTACTTATGAGAATATTTACATTATTATTGGTAAGTTCCGCGGTACTCGCCTTATTCAGTTGCAATTCAAACTCTAACTCAGATGTTGATAATGACATTTTAGATAATCTAAAGAATATTGAAGAGACTGACTTGAATGTTTCAAATACTGTCAAAAAGGAAGTAGGAGATTTGTACTCAGTTGAAATCCCATCTGATTTGACGATTACGACAAGTTTAAATGATGATGCGTCTTTGCAGTATAATAATACATATGCCGAAAAGTATGTCATTGTTATTGACGAAAGCAAACAAGATTTCATTGACGTTTTAAAATCACTTGGAGTTTATGATGAAGATAAAAGTTTAGCAGACGAATTGGCTGATATTCAAATAACCAGTTTTGGTGAGAATTTAACTATTAGTAGTCAGTCCAAAGTGATTGAGACAAAAATTAATGGTATGGATACCCGATTGTTTGCATTTGACGGTTTGGTACCGTCTATTGAACAGGGAATTAGTTATTGGACAGGATATTATGTAGGTGAAGAAAACTTATATACTATCATGGCTTGGACACTTAAATCGTCGAAAGGAAATTTTGAAGCAGAAGCAAATGCTATCCTTCAATCTATCGAAGAGTTACAATAACTAAAAAAAAATGGAATCAAAAAGGGGATGAATAATTATTCATCCCCTTTTTTTGTGACTATTTTTCTTCCTATCCTAAAAATGGATATTTGTAATCTGTTGCAGGAACGAAAGTTTCTTTAATTGTTCTTGCTGAAGTCCAACGCAATAAGTTCATTGGTGCACCAGCTTTGTCATTTGTGCCTGAACCTCTTGCTCCTCCGAATGGTTGCTGACCAACAACAGCTCCAGTTGGCTTGTCATTGATGTAGAAATTACCAGCGGCGTTTTCTAACTTTTTGATAGCAAGGTTAATCGCGTACCTATCATTAGACATAATTGCACCAGTCAGAGCATATTCGGAAGTGTTGTCAACTAATTCTAAAGTCTCTTCGTATTTATCTTCGTCATACACATAAATCGTTAATACAGGTCCGAAAATTTCTTCACAGATTGTTCTAAATTTCGGATTCGTTGTTACCACAACCGTTGCATCTATAAAATATCCTTTTGTTTTATCATAATTACCTCCTACAATAATCGTTGCATCATTTTGCTCTTTGATGTAATCAATATAACCTGCAATTTTGTCAAAAGAGCGTTCGTCAATGACTGCATTCATAAAATTAGATGGGTCCTCAGTTGTACCCATTTTAAACGAATTGACTTGAGAAATAATTTCACTTTTAACTTCTTCCCAAAGATTTGAGGGAATATAAGCTCTCGAAGAAGCAGAGCATTTTTGCCCTTGAAATTCAAAAGAACCTCTAGTACAAGCCGTAGCCACAGACTTAACATCTGCAGATTTGTGTACCATGATAAAATCTTTACCACCCGTTTCTCCAACAATTCTTGGGTAACTTCTGTAGTTTGAGATATTGTTTCCAATTTCTTTCCATAAATGCCGGAATACTCCTGTTGAACCCGTAAAGTTTAATCCAGCAAAATCGCGATGCTTAAATACAACATCTCCAGCAACAGGTCCGTCAACTGAAATTAAGTTGATGACACCATCTGGAACTCCTGCCGCTTTAAATAATTCCATTAAAACTTGAGCAGAATACATTTGTGATTCTGCAGGTTTCCAAACCACAACATTTCCCATCATAGCAGGAGCCGCACATAAATTTGCGCAAATAGAAGTGAAATTAAAAGGAGAAATCACAAAAACAAACCCTTCCAGAGCTCTGTATTCAATTCTATTCCACATTCCTGGAAGAGAATCTGGCTGTTGACTGTAAATTTCAGTCATGTATTGAACATTAAATTTAAAAAAATCGATTAATTCACATGCAGCATCAATTTCTGCTTGCATGACGTTTTTTGATTGCGCTAACATCGTTGAAGCGTTAATTCGGTCTCTAAATGGACCTGCTAATAAATCAGCGGCTCTTAAAAAAATAGATGCTCTTTGCTCCCATGGAATATTTGCCCACTCTTCTTTTGCAGCCATTGCAGCATCAATCGCTTGATTGACATGCGTCGTATCTCCTAAGTTGAAATGCCCTAAAACTTTTTGATGGTCATGTGGCGGAGACATCTGTTTCTTCGTAGATGTTCTAACCTCTTTCCCGCCAATATGCATAGGCACATCAATAGGTTCACGATTATACATGTTTTTATATTCTGCAAGTAAATCATTCAACTCAGAAGAATCTGGAGCATAAGCCTTTACGGGCTCATTTACTGCTGGTGGTACTTTGAAAAGTGCGTTTGACATATTAATTGTTTTTAAGTGATGCAAAAATACACATTGTTCCTAAGCTCTGCAATCTATTTTTTTTATTAAATTGCGACTATCAAATTAATGCATTAAAATGCTGAAAATAATTCTGATTTATATTGCTTTATATTTTGTTGCACCTTGTTGGTCTCAAGTTAGCTATACTTCTTTTTTAACAGAAAAAAATGCAACAATTCAATCAGAAATCGGTGCAGAATTAATAGAGTTTTACCGAGTAAATGCTTTTGATTCTCTAAAAATAGTGTCTGTCGAGATGATTGAGTTTGGTGAAAGAAACTCAAACCAATTTGAAGTTGCAACAGGCTTATCTGGGTTCGGAAGTTATTGCATCTTGTCAGGTTCAGTTGATTCAGGTATTGACAATTTAAAAATAGCACTCAAATATTTTGAGAGAAAGGAGAATTGGTCACGAGTGTCTCAAATTTTTAATGAAATTGGGAATGCTTATTTACTCTTAGGTGAATACAACAATGCCATCGAAGCTTTCTCAATGTCCCTCGAAATTGGGGAGCTTTCTAGCGACCAAACCGATGCTTTTAATGGAGAAATAGGTCTTGGTAGAGCTTATGTGGCGACTAAAGACACTATTAACGGAATATCAGCTTTGTTGTCTTATAAAAGGAAAGCGATCAAGTTGAAAAAATACGAATCAGCAGCTAATGCGAGTTCTTTCTTATCAACTATTGAGCAAGATAAGGGTAACCTAGAAAAATCGCTGATCTATTTGGAAGAAAGTATTCGTTTTGGTAAAAAACATCAATCTAAGTTGCTTATTTCCCACGGCCTTACTAACAAGGCTATTTTGTACATTAATCTTGGAAAAATAGATTCTAGTTTGATTTTGTTTCAACAGGCTTTAAAATTAAGAAAAGAACTAAATCGCCCCAGACAAGTTGTGGAAGGACACTATAATTTATCGAGTTATTACATTGTTGTGAAGGATTATGACAAGGCAATTATTCAAGCAGAACGGACTATTCAAATTGCAAAGAACAATAATTTTATCACCGATGAATATGATGGCTATGTTTTACTAAGTGAAATTTATCAAGAACTTGATGAAGATGCAAAAAATGCAAAAGTTCGCTTGAAATTGGAATCACTTAAATCGACATTAGAAGATAAGTCAACTGTAAATGAAGATTTAATAAGTTATATAAATGAAATCAACACATTGGAGAAGAAGGATTTATTGGTTGAAAAAAGTAATAGCTCCTTTTCTTACCTATGGGTTTTTATTGTTTTGATTTTTGGGTTGATACTCTTGAAAGCAAAAAAATGGTTGCCATCTTAGTTTAGCTTACCTGGGAATTCTAATTTGAACGTAGGAACAACCACTTCAAAAAGTGCGTTAGTCGATAGATTTTTAAATGTATAAAAGCCTTTCATTACACCTAATTCAGAACGCAATTCACAACCACTTGTATAGTTGAAATTATCCGCTGGTTTTAGCACAGGTTGTTCACCGACAACTCCATCCCCATTAACAATTTGAGCATCGTTTAGAGAGTCAAATATGTACCATTCTCTAGATATTAACTGCACTTCAAAATTGTTGGAATTATGAATGTCGATTCTGTAATTGAAGAAAAACACACGATCACTTAGTGAAGAAAAGTCTTGCCTAAACTGTGTTGTAACAGATATTTGAACTCCAGATGTGATTAATGTTTCCAAATTGGTTTTCTTAAAATACCATTACAAGTTATAATTTTTTTTTAAAATAAGGTGGTATTTTGAGATGAAATCTTGTCAAATCTATGTATTCGACAATTTGGGGGTAATTAGATTGATCTTTTTTTTGTTCAAAAGCTTGTTATTTCATTTAAAAACAGTCGATTATATATGGATGCGATTTAAGATTACAAGAATGGATTTTTTTTTACGAAGTAAAGTTGATTTTTTCAATTCAATTATCATAACTTAGTACTCTAAACTGTTAAACTCTCCAAAATGTTAAAAAGAACTCTTTTTTTATCCTTTTTCGTCGTATTGTCAATTTCAAGTTTTGCTCAGCTTAATATGAGCTTATTGTCAAATCATGTCTTTGCTCCTTCTAGAGGAGATTGCAGTGATATATGGGGGCACGTCGATCAATCGGGGAATGAATACGCCATTGTAGGTAATGAAACTGGTGTTGCCATTGTAGATGTTACAAACCCATTCAGTCCAAATGAGATTTTTTATGCTCCCGGAGCTGTTAATTTTTGGAGAGATATAAAGGTTTGGAATAACACAGCTTATATTACAAATGAAGGATCAGGAGGATTGATGATTATAGATATGTCTAATTTACCTGGCGCGATTACTGGAGCAGATGTTTACAATTATTCAGGGTCTTCTTATCCCTTTTCTAGTGCACATGATTTCTTTGTTGACGAATTTGGCAAGGGTTTTATCATTGGTTCTGACAATGGTATCGGAGGAGCAATTATTTTAGATTTAGTTACAGATCCTCTGGCACCTATCGAATTGGGAAGATATAATGACTACTACCTGCACGATGCAATGGTAAGAGGAGATACACTCTGGGGAGCTGCTATAAGTGATGGTGTATTTGTTGTTGCTGACATCAGCAACCCAGGAACTTCGGCGACGATAGCAACATATCCTACTGCAAACAATTTTACGCATAATTGTTGGATATCTGATAACGGTAGAGCTTTGTTTACTACAGATGAAGTTAGTGGTGGATTTATTACTTCGTATGACGTAAGTGACATATCAAACATTTCTGAATTAGATCGTGTCCAGTCCAGTCCCGGGAGTAATGTTATCCCTCATAACGCTTTTTTTTTCAACGACTATGTCGTATCATCCTATTATAGGGATGGAGTCACCATTCATGACGTTTCATCTCCTTCTAATATGATTGAAGTCGGAAATTATGATACATCACCTTCTATGTCAGGTGATGGATTTAATGGTGTCTGGGGGGTTTATCCTTGGCTTCCTTCAGGGAATATAATAGCAAGTGATATAGAAAAAGGACTTTTTGTTTTAGGGGCAAATTACACACGGGCTGCTTATTTGGATGGGAATACTACTGATGCCTCTACTTTATTGGCTTTAAATGGTGTGCAAGTTGATATTGTGACAACTTCTGCCACAACTTTGTCTAATACATTAGGAGATTATGAAACGGGCACACTAACACCCGGAACTTATAATGTTACTTTTTCAAAGTTTGGCTATACTTCTCAAACAATAAACAACGTTTCATTATTGAGTGGTGTTACAACCACAGTGGATGTCGCATTGCAACCAATAGGAACAATTACTCTAACAGGACAGGTAATAGATGCTAATTCGAATCCAATTGCAAATGCAGTTGTGGATATTTCGAGCACGAGCTTTTCGATAACACAAACAACAGATGCAACAGGTAATTTTTCAATTCTTGGTTTTATCGAAGGTTTATATGACGTGAAAGTAGGAAAATGGGGGTTTGATAATTTATGTTTAAGTAATCAAAATCTTGTGGCCGCTGGCAATCCACACGTATATCAGTTATCAACGGGTTATTCGGATGATTTTTCACAAGATTTCGGGTGGACCGTCTCTGGGAATGCCTCTACAGGAGATTGGGAGAAAGGAGTGCCGAATGGTACTACTTTTGGATCAGATCCTGCGAACCCAGGGTTGGATGTTTCAGGCGATTGTAGTGATGAAGCTTATGTAACTGGAAACGGAGGAGGTTCTGCTGGTTCTGATGATATCGATGGAGGAGAGACTGTTTTACTTTCACCAATTTTTGATTTGACGTCTTATAATAATCCTTATATTAATTTTGAAAGATGGTTTTTCAATGATGGTGGATCGGGGACTCCGAATGATTCTTTAGTGATTGAATTGTTAAATGGTTCAACAACGACCGTTTTGGATTTTGCAACATCGTCTGATAATGATTTAGGCCAATGGGTTTCTAAAATCTATAGGGTTTCTGATGCTATTGCACCAACAGCAACTATGCAGTTGAGAATTAGAGCGATGGATTTGTCACCTGGGCATATTGCAGAGGCCGGATTCGATAACTTCTTTGTATCTGACTCTTCATGGCTAGCGGTGTCAACTTTAGAAAGTAAAATAGATGTGGTAATATATCCTTCACCGTTCTATGATCAACTCTCAATTAAAATGAATTCTCCAGCAGAAAAAATACGTATAGAAGTATTAGAAATTAGCACTGGACGTTTGATAGATGAGCGTCATTTTTTATATTCAGAAGAATTAAAAATTAAGACTAATTATGCGTCAGGATTATACATTGTAAAAGTGTATGGAGATGAGATTCTTTTATCCTCACAAAAGGTTGTTAAGTTTTAATTTTTAGATAGTTAGTTTACTTCTTTATTTAGAATCATTCTAAATTGAAGCTTTTCGACGAATACAAGTCAAGCAAATGACAACATCGCTTTGAATTTTTTATTTTTGTCTTCGGAATAATTTTAAACGCTTTAATAGCATGTCTAAAACAATAAAGCTTAGAAAAGGGCTTGATATTCGATTAGTTGGAGTTGCAAACAAGGTAAAAACGGATGCAGCAACACCTAAGACAATATCTATAAAACCATTAGATTTTCATGGTATGACACCAAGAATGCTCGTCAAAGAAGGAGAATCAGTTAAAATAGGTTCAGCTGTCTTTCATGATAAGTACAAGGAGTCAATTAAATTCGCTTCTCCAGTAAATGGGAAAGTGGACGCAATTGTGCGTGGCGACAAACGTCGCATTCTTGAAGTAGTTATTACCACGGATGAAAATCAAGAAGCATCTAGCCCTGGTGCGGTTGATACTAACTCACTCTCGGGAGATGATGTGAAAGCAAAAATGTTAGCTGCAGGTTTGTGGCCATTTATGCGACAACGCCCTCTTGATGTGATTGCAGATCCAAAAAATGAACCGAAAGCAATTTTTGTTTCAGCTTTCGATTCGGCTCCACTAGCTGCAGATTTGGATTATGTTTTGCATGGTAAGAGTGCAGAGTTTCAAGCTGGATTAGATGCACTTGCAAAACTAACTTCTGGTAAAGTTCATCTTACATTAAATGGAAAACTTCCTGCCGATGCTACTTTTAAAGAAGCGAAAGGAGTAGAACTGAATACAATTTATGGAAAACATCCTGCCGGAAATGTCGGGACACAAATCCATCATATTGACCCGATTAATAAAGGAGAATTTGTGTGGACTGTGAATGCACAGGATGTTGCAAATATTGGTTCGTACTTTTTAACAGGTGTTTATTCTGCAAAAAAAACAATTGCAGTTACAGGCTCTGAAATAAAAGACCCAGCATATGTTGAGGTTGTACAAGGAACAAACGTTGCTTCTATTTTAGAAGGAAGAATTACTTCTGATAATGTTCGTGTGATTAGTGGAAATGTGTTGACTGGTGATAAAATTGCGCAAGACGGACATTTAGGATTTTACTCGAGTCAAATAACAGTCATTCCAGAAGGAAATCAATTGAAATTTGTTGTGACAAAAGGATGGATGGGACCTGGATTTGATAAATTTTCAAATTCTCGCTTATTTCCAACATATTTAACTCCGAAAAAGAGATTTAGATTAGATACAAACACCAACGGTGAAGAAAGAGCATTTGTTATGACGGGAGAAATGGAGAAAGTATTTCCTTTTGATATTCTTCCAATGCAATTAGCGAAAGCTGCAATCACTGATGATATTGATGGAATGGAAAATTTAGGAATTTACGAAGTAGTTCCTGAAGATTTTGCATTGTGCGAATATGTGTGTACGACTAAAATAGACATTCAAGATAAAATCCGTCAAGGTTTAGACCTGATTGCGGAAGAATGCATGTAATATAAATTAAAGATAAATTACAGTGAAATTCTTAGAAAATATAGTTCATAAAATGGAACCTAAGTTTACCAAAGGAGGGAAACTTGAAAAATGGAATCCAATATTTGAGTCGTTTACGACTTTAGCGTTTACTCCAGCTCATGTGACAAGTAAAGGCTCACACATTAGAGATGGTGTAGATTTAAAAAGAACGATGATGACTGTTATCATTGCTTTGCTTCCAGCACTTTTATTCGGCATTTACAATACTGGGCATTGGGAAATGGTTGCGGCTTCAGGTGATAGAAGTTTAGATTTCTGGTCGAATGGAGGTGATAAAATGATTGCTGGTTTGATAGTTGTTTTGCCATTAATTGTTGTTTCGTATGGAGTTGGTTTAACAATCGAGTTCATATTCGGAATGAAAAACGGACACTCACTGCACGAAGGATTCTTAGTGTCAGGGTTGTTGATTCCAATGATTATGCCTGCTGATGTTCCATTGTGGATGGTTGGTGTTGCAACTGCATTTGGAGTGATAATCGGTAAAGAAGTGTTTGGTGGAACAGGAATGAATATCTTAAACGTCGCTTTGTTATCAAGAGCTTTCTTATTCTTCGCTTATCCAACATCTATGTCTGGTGATAAAGTATGGATGGCAGGTGTTGAAAATACAAATGTGGATGGGTTTACTGGTTCTACAGCATTGGGTGATTTGGCTTCTTTTATGACAGAAAAACCTGTTTTCAATAATCTTACGGAGTTCGCAAATAGTTATTCCTTATCAGATTCATTTTTTGGTTACATACCAGGTTCAATTGGCGAAACGTCTGTTCTTGCCATATTAATTGGTGCAGGTATTTTAATAATGACGGGAATTGGATCATTGAGAATAATGATTTCATTTTTCGCAGGTGGACTATTAATGGGATGGTTAATGAACGTTGTCGGAGGAAACGATTACATTATGCTTCCACCATTGTATCATTTAGTTCTTGGTGGTTTTGCATTTGGTGCTGTGTTTATGGCAACAGATCCCGTAACAGCGTCACAAACGGCAACAGGTAAAATTATTTACGGTTTAGTAGGTGGAATGTTGGCTATACTGATTAGAGTGTTAAATCCTGCATATCCAGAAGGAGTAATGTTGGCCATTCTGTTTATGAACGTTATGGCTCCTATTATTGACCATTACGTGGTTCAAGCGAATGTTAAACGAAGACTTAAAAGACTTAAAACAACTTAATTATGGCAATTAATAAAGATAGTAACAGTTATACGATTGGTTTTGCAGTCATTTTAGTTGTTGTTGTAGGAGCAATTCTTGCAATGCTGTCAACTGGTTTGAAGCCCATGCAAAAGCAGAACGAAGTTGTTAAAAAGAAATTAGACATTCTTTCAGCTATGCTTACCGAAATGGAAATGAAAAATATTTCCAGAAAAAATGCTTCTGATGAGTTCGATAAGTATGTTGATTTAGATAAAGCGGTAGTACTTGATATGAATGGAGAATTAAAAGAAGGAACTCCTGCTTTTGAGGTTGATATTCGTAAAGAAAGAAGAGACAAAAACTTGGCTGAAGAAGATAAAAATTATCCGCTTTTTATTTGTGAGAAAGAAGGGAAAACCATGTTTGTAATTCCTATTGTTGGAAATGGACTTTGGGGACCAATTTGGGGAAACATTAGTGTTGGAGAAGATATGAAGACAATTCTAGGTGCTTCTTTCGGACACAAAGGAGAAACTCCTGGACTTGGAGCAGAAATCACACAAGCATTTTTTGTTAATAGATGGTTGGGAGAGGTAATCTCTGATGAGAATGGAGAACCAACAAAATTTGAAATTGTAAAAAACAATTCAGGTTCAGAACCCAAAAAAGTAGATGGTATTACAGGTGGAACAATTACATCTGTGGGTGTTCAAGAAATGGTGAACAGATGCTTGAAACCTTACATTTCTTATTTTAATAAACTCAAAAAGTAATTAGATATGAGCGAAGAAATAAAATCAAAAGCACCAAGCGAGCCTTTATTCTCAAAGAAGAATAAGAAGCTGGTTACAGATCCTTTACTAGACAACAACCCAGTTACTGTTCAAGTTTTGGGAATTTGTTCTGCCTTAGCAATTACAGTTCAGGTAGAACAGGGAGTTGTGATGGGTGCGGCCGTTCTATTCGTATTGGTGATTGGAAATCTAATTATTTCCTTGTTAAGGAACTTGATTCCATCAAGAATTAGAATTATTGTACAGCTAGTAGTAGTTGCCGCTTTGGTAATTATCGTAAATGAGGTACTAAAAGCATTCTTACCAGACGTTTCAGAGAAATTGTCTGTATTCGTTGGACTGATAATTACCAATTGTATTATCATGGGACGTTTCGAAGCATTTGCGATGGCTAACAAACCATGGCCTTCTGTTATGGATGGCATAGGTAATGGTTTTGGCTATGCAGGGCTTCTTATTTTAGTAGCTGTTTTTAGAGAGTTATTTGGATCAGGATCGTTGTACGGTTTTCCTATTTTCGGAAGCCCAATTCCAATTGACGGTTATCCACTTGGAACAGGTTTATATGCAATGGGTTATATGAACAACAACATGATGATTCTACCTCCTATGGCATTGGTTATTGTGGGTATCATTATTTGGGTGCAGCGTATTAGAAACAAAGATTTAGTCGAAACGCATTAAGGAGAAATAGATAGAAATTATGGAAAGTACATTAGATATATTTATCAAAGCGATCTTCTCGGAGAATATGATTTTCGCTTACTTCTTAGGAATGTGTTCTTATTTGGCCGTTTCTAAGACTGTAAAAACCGCAGTGGGATTAGGAGCAGCAGTAATTTTCGTATTGGTGGTAACAGTTCCTGTCAATTACTTACTCGAAAACTACATGTTAAAAGATGGAGCTTTAGAATGGTTGGATCCATCTTTAGCTGAAATTGATTTGAGCTTCTTATCATTCATTATGTTTATAGCAGTTGTTGCCTCTATCGTGCAATTGGTAGAGATGTTAGTGGAGAAATTTGCACCTGCATTATATGGAGCATTAGGAATATTCTTACCGCTGATTGCGGTAAACTGTTCTATCTTGGGTGGAGCATTGTTCATGCAAGACCGTCAGTATTCAACGATCTTGGATGCTACAGCATTCTCATTGGGCTCTGGTATTGGATGGTTTATTGCCATTGTTGCCATCGCTGCTATTCGAGAAAAAATTCGTTATTCAAAAGTGCCAGCTCCATTAAGAGGTTTGGGTATCACGTTTATCATTACTGGATTAATGGGAATCGCATTCATGAGCTTTATGGGAATCAAATACGGTTCTGAAGTAGCAAAAGATGATGCAGATTTAAATGGATCTATTGAAGCACCAATCAACAGTGGAATGGCGCAAACAACAAATACTAACACATATAAATCGTTATAAAAATGGGATTAACTGTAGGAATTGGAATTGCAGCATTTTTATTAGTAGTATTAATACTCGTAGCAATGCTCTTATTCGTTAAGGCTAAGCTTTCTCCATCAGGAAAAATTACAATTGACATCAATGGAGGAGAACGTGTTCTTGAAGTTGATGGAGGTGGAACTTTATTGAGTACTTTAGGTAGTAATGGTATCTTTTTACCTTCTGCTTGTGGTGGAGGTGGAACGTGCGTTCAATGCACGTGCCATGTGCTTGAAGGTGGCGGTGGAATTCTCCCAACGGAGGAACCTCACTTTTCTAGAAAGGAAATTGCGGCTCACATGCGTTTGGGTTGTCAAGTGAAAGTAAAGGAGAACATGAAAATTGAAATCGAAGAAGAAATTCTCGGTATCAAGGAGTGGGAAGCAACGGTAGTTTCTAATTACAATGTTGCGACATACATCAAAGAATTTATTGTAGAGATTCCAGAAGACATGGATTACAAAGCTGGTGGTTATATCCAGATTAAGATTCCTGTATGCGAGGTTAAGTTCTCCGAAATGGATGTCACTGCGCATCCGCAAGATCACCCTGGAGAACCAGACAAGTTTGTAAAAGATTGGGAAGAAGGACCATTTGCATTGCGTAATTTAGTAATGAAGAATGACGAAGAAGTGGTTCGTGCTTATTCAATGGCATCTTATCCTGCTGAAGGAAGAAGAGTGATGTTGAACGTTCGTGTTGCAGCTCCACCTTTTGATCGAGATAGAAATACATGGATGAATGTGAATCCAGGTGTTGCGTCTTCTTATATTTTCAACTTGAAAGAAGGTGATAAAGCAATTATTTCAGGACCTTATGGAGAATTCTTCATCAATGATTCTGATTCAGAAATGTTATACATTGGTGGTGGTGCAGGAATGGCGCCTATGCGATCTCATTTGTATGAACTCTTCAAAACAATTAAAACAGGCCGTAAAGTAACTTATTGGTATGGAGGTCGTTCTAGAGCTGAACTTTTTTACATTCATTATTTCAGAGATTTAGAGAAAGAATTTCCAAACTTCAAATTTTATTTAGTTCTTTCGGATGCCTTGGAATCAGATAATTGGAAAGAAAAGAAGGATGTAAATGATGATGAAGGTGACGGATTCATAGGATTTGTTCATCAAGTTGTTATTGACCAGTATTTAAAAAAGCATGAATCTCCTGAAGATATAGAATTCTATTTCTGTGGGCCTCCTATGATGAATCAAGCTGTTCTCAAAATGTGCGATGATTGGGGAGTACCTGAAGAAAGCGTTCGTTTTGATGATTTCGGTGGTTAAGAACATTCAACTAATTGTAAATCCCGTTTATCTGATGATAGACGGGATTTTTTGTATATTGGGATGAATGAGAAGCCAAGACCACGGAAAGATTTGTGCCTGCACTTTGCAATCCTGTGTCTACCATCAGCAAAATCTACCGAAAACAAAATATTGTGCAGGATTGCAAATCCAGCACAGCAGCCTTTTTTTTATTTAACCACTTTCACTTAAAAATTAACTTCTTCGACCAAGTTCTAACATTTCCACAATCATCAGCTACCTTAAGTACTAATTGCTTTTCTCCTTTAAAGGAAAGTTCCCTTGTGTAGGTGATTTTATGTTTTTTTCCATCAAACTCTAACAGGACCCACTCTCCGTTAATAAATAAATCGTAATCGGCGATTCCTGTTTCAGTATCTCTTATAGACCATTGTAACGTTTTCCCAACCAAAGAAGTACTGTTGCTTTTTAAATTGAGCGCACCTATTTTAGGTGCAATTGTATCTCTTCTCAATTTATAACTGCCAAAATATTTTGGTTCAAAAATCAATAAATCATTGTCATATAAAACGGCAATGGAACGGTGTCTCCCCTTAGCTGTTGTCATGTCTAAATAGTGTTTTCCATCTTGTTTCACTTTCTTGGAAATCTTAATTTTATAAACTTGCTGAACGGGTGTTTCAGCATTTCCTATTTTGTAGTTTACTTTTGATGCATCAATTTTAATGGGCTCATAAGTTGTTGTTCTTCCAAAATCAACTTCTGTTCTTCCTTTCTTTACACGCATTGTTTTTGACGGAAGTAAATAGGTAGAATCTGTTGCAATTGTATTTTTAGGGTTTATTTTCCCTTCCAAGACGATTAAAGTAAATTGTAAAATGGATTGATTTCCCTTTGCATCAAACGCGATGTATTTGACTTTGTATTTCCCTCCCGGTTTTGCTTTTTTGAAGATGCCTAACCCATCTTTTGTGTATATCGGTAAGGGATTTTCTCTTGTTTTAAAGGTTTTATGATATTTTCTACGTAGGTGCGCATATTCGTAATAATCTTTGTGAGAATTGACATAACGGGAAGATTCAAAAGGCACTCTGTCTGTTTGTTGTCCAAAAATGGTGTCTCCATCAATAATTAAATGACTTCCATATAGTCCACACTGATTATTTGCCCCGTCAAATCTATCAATAACATCAAAAGCAAAACCGAGCCCTCCCTGTTTTGATATAAAATGTGCAGGAATAGTAATAGTACTTCCAGAAATATAATAATTTGTTTTTCCTTTAGAGGCTGTTTTTTTTACCGACTTTTTATTGAACTGGTATCCATTTTTAGTTAATCCATAGACTTTTACTCCTCGAATTTCAGGTTTTCTTTTATCGGCAATATCGAAACCATAAACCAACGGATTTAAAGCGTGTTCGGTTTTTGTTTCTCGAATTTCAAAGTGTAAATGAGGAGCTGTTGATCCTCCAGAATTTCCAGATAAAGCGATTACGTCTCCTTTTTTTACTCGAATTTCATTTTTTTTTGGAAAAATCTCAATAGCATAGTTTTGCTCTTCTATTTGTGTCCATTTCACAATGGAATCCAACTGTCCTTTAAATTCGCTGCAATGAGCATAGACACTTGTCATTCCATTCGGATGGTCAATGTAAACAACTTTTCCGTATCCAGTAGGAGACACTTTTATCCGCGAAACAAAACCATCTTCAATGGAATATAAACGATATCCAATTCTATTATTTGTCTTGAAATCCAATCCCATGTGAAAATGATTGGGACGTAATTCTCCAAAATTAGAAGACAAAATCAACGGTATTTTCAACGGTGGATGGTAACCGTTTTTTAGATCTTGTTGTCCAACTAATAACAAGCAATTAAAAAGAAATAAAGCAATAAAAAGTAAGGTCCTGTTCATTTTTCAAAGATAGGTGTTAATGTATTCTTGTTCGTGTGAATAGTTGGTAAGATATCCACTTGCGTTCGTTTACAATGTTGTTGAACATGTTTGAGTCAATAAAATATAGTCAATAATTACACCAAAAATCTTGTCGATAACACAGACTATGCTATTTTTGTATTCAAAGTCGTTTTATGTCGGACCAAATTCATGCATTGATTACGAAAATTAGAGAAAAACATTCTCTCGTAAATGAACAATTACTGACTGAACAAGCTAAGAATACAAAGTTTCAAGAAGAGATTGATGAATTAAAGTCTTCATTAAAGGTTTGTAAAGAGGAGTTGAGTTCTCTCGAATACAAAATGGAAGACGCTGAAAAAAACAAAAACGGTTTGAGTGAACAAAACATCACACGTTCTGAAGGTACAATGATATCGGATGAACAAATTGATGAATTGGTGAAGGAAATAGATTACTGTATAGGGCAGTTAAAAAAATAAAATATGGCAAAGTCGTCGGTTAAAGTTGTTGTTGCTGGAAGATCATATCCCCTTTCTGTTGAAGAATCAGAGAAAGAGAAAGTGATGAATGCAGCCGCAGACATTAACAAAGCAATAAAAGTATTGCAAGACAACTATGCGGTAAAAGATATGCAAGATTTATTGGCTATGACGGCGCTTCAATTAGCGTCTAAGGGTAGTGATAATGGGTCAAGCGAGGATAATAGTGGTGAAGTTCTGAAGAAAATAGAAGACGATCTGCAATCCCTTGCGAATGATATGAAAGCATAAATTAAGAGTCCTAAATATAGTTTTTTTGAGTTTCCCATCAGTTCATGCGAGTAAGTGTGTGGTGGGATTTTTTATTTAATATTAGAGAAACTATGAATGTAATATTTGGAATAATTGGAGCAGTGGTTGGAGCAATCGTCGCTTTCATTATTCAGGCAGCAATGCTAAAGAAAAGAACAGGTAAAATTGTTACAGATGCCGAAAAAGAGGGCGAGAGTATGAAGAAGAGTAAAATTCTTCAGGCAAAAGAGAGATTCATACAACTCAAAGAAGAGCACGAGAAGAAGATCAAAGATAGGGAACGTAAGTTGCAATCGACTGAAGATAGAGTGCGTAATAAGGAGCAGAGTCTATCAAATAAAATTGAGGATGTTAATCGTAAAGACAAAAAAATTGACCAAGTTCAAGCATCACTTGATAGCAAAATAGAAGCATACAAAACCAAGCAACAGGATTTAGAAAAACAACACCAAAAAATTGTTGCAGAACTTTCTAAAATCAGCGGAATGTCTTCTGAGGAAGCGAAAAACGGATTGATGGATGCGCTGAAAGATGAAGCGCGAACGAATGCAATGGCACACATCAATGAAATTACGGAAGAAGCCAAATTAAATGCGAATCGGGAAGCAAGAAAAATAGTTGTTCAAACCATTCAACGTGTAGCAACTGAACAGGCGGTTGAGAATTCTGTTTCCGTTTTTAACATTGAATCTGACGAAGTAAAAGGAAGAATTATTGGCCGAGAGGGTAGAAACATTCGAGCTCTAGAAGCAGCAACAGGGGTTGAAATCATTGTCGATGATACACCAGAAGCAATTATTTTATCGTGTTTTGACCCTATCCGTAGAGAAATTGCTCGACTGGCTTTGCATCAGTTAGTTTCGGACGGACGAATTCATCCAGCTAGAATTGAAGAGGTAGTTGCAAAAACCAAAAAACAACTGAACGAAGAAATTGCCGAAACAGGTCGCAGAACATGTATCGATTTGGGTATTCATGGACTGCATGCAGAATTGGTTAGAATGATTGGTAGAATGAAATACCGTTCTTCTTATGGTCAAAATTTATTGCAACACTCAAGAGAGGTAGCTAACCTTTGTGCTATTATGGCAGCTGAACTTGGTTTAAATGTGAAATTGGCCAAAAGAGCTGGTTTGTTACACGATATTGGAAAAGTTCCCGATGAGGAGCCAGAATTACCGCATGCTGTTTTAGGGATGAAATTAGCGGAGAAATTCGGAGAGAAACCAGATGTATGCAATGCAATTGGTGCTCACCATGATGAAGTAGAGATGACAACATTAATTTCTCCAATTGTTCAGGTTTGTGATGCAATTTCTGGTGCTCGACCGGGTGCTCGACGTGAGGTTGTAGAATCGTACATCAAGAGGTTGAAAGATTTAGAAAGCCTTGCATTGGGTTATGATGGTGTTAGCACAGCTTATGCTATTCAAGCAGGTCGTGAATTGAGAGTATTGGTTGAAAGCGAAAAAATTTCTGACACTAAAGCGGATGAATTGTCTTTTGAGATTTCACAAAAAATTCAAACAGAAATGACTTACCCAGGACAGGTTAAGGTAACATTGATTCGTGAGAAAAGAGCAGTGAACTATGCAAAATAGAGAATTGGATGAGGCAGTCAATCGCTTGCAGGGAAGACACATACTTGTAACAGGTGGAGCTGGATTTATCGGTTCAAATTTGGTCGGTTTCTTATTGGAACGTAACATTCGAGTGACTGTATTAGACAATCTTGCGACAGGAAGAATGTCTAACCTTGAAGAATTCGAAAATAACGAGCTATTCACTTTTATCAATGGTGACATTACCGATTTTAATGTTTGCTTAAATGCTATGAAAGAAATAGACGCTGTTAGTCATCAGGCTGCGTTGGGTTCTGTACCTCGTTCGATAGAATTACCGCACAACACACACGCTGTTAATGCAACAGGATTCTTGAACATGTTGCATGCAGCAAAAGAGATGAAAATTAATCGTTTTGTTTATGCTAGTTCATCTTCTGTTTATGGCAATAGTACCAATTCTCCCAAGAAAATAGGAGAGGAGGGCGAATTACTTTCACCGTATGCTGTTACGAAGCAGTTGAACGAAGAGTATGCAAAGGTGTATTATAAGCTTCATGACCTAGAAACAGTTGGATTGAGGTATTTTAACGTCTTCGGTCCAAAACAAGATCCTAATGGAGTTTATGCTGCTGCAATACCAAAGTTTATTGATAAAATGCTCAACGGTGAGCAAATTACGATTAATGGAGATGGTGAGCAAACCCGCGATTTCACTTATGTGAATAACGCTGTTAAGGCAAATGTTTTAGGATTAGCTGTGGAGAATGAGAATGCGTACGGAAAAGCGTTCAATGTCGCTTGTGGCGAATATTTGTCTTTGAACGGAGTTATTAAGGCAATCAAGATTGGTTTAACGGAGAATAATCGATTCAATGAGTCAACAATTGTTGTTAACGGACCTGATAGGCCTGGAGATGTGCGTGATTCACTTGCGGACATTTCGAACACAACAAAAGAATTGAATTATCACAATCCGATACGCTTCAATGATGGTATGAGAACCTATCTGGACTATATATTAAAAGCGTAGTTTTTACGTTATTAACAGTATCAAACTACTAGTTAATGTTTAAGAAGATCAACCTAAAATCTGAAATTTTAAAGTATATCCTAGTTCTAGTTTCTGGAACTGCAATTGCTCAGATAATAAGTTTATCATTTACTCCTTTAATTACAAGTATTTATACGCCAACTCAAGGTGGTGAATTGGGGCTTTTTCTTCGAATAGTTAGTGTTTTAGCAGCTTTTGCAACATTACGATATGAAATTGCTCTGCCAATCGTTAAAAATGATTCACACTCATTTAGACTATACAGATTGGCCTTTAAAACAACGCTGATTGTTTTTGTGATAGCTTTAGTCGTCGTAATAGTGCCGGTTGGTCTTTCTATTCAAGTAAATACTGCTATTTTTTATTTGCTGATACCTATTGCTATTCTTTTTTTGGCTATCGATAATTTAGGCACACACTGGGCCATTAGAAACAAAGATTATAAAAGAATAAGTTACGCCAGAATTACTAATTCATTGGCTGGTAGTTTATCCAAAGTAGGTTTGGGTTGGTTAGGGCTGGGTTCTGCTGGATTAATCATTGGTATGTTTGTCGGTGGAGTTTTGGCTAGTTGTTGGTTTGTTATTGACTTCTTTAAAGCAAAGAAAGTGCACAATGTAAAATCAAACTCTCCTCGTAATTACTTATTAGCAAAAGAATACAAAGAGTTTCCTCTGGTAAGCTTTCCACATGTTCTTATGGATTTAGGAAGGGATTTACTTATTGCCGTCCTTATTCTTAAACTATTCTCTACCGAAGATTATGGCTTATATGACCTGTCTTACCGTATGCTTAAAGTCCCCATGATATTTATTGGTGTCGCAATTGGACAAGTTTTTTTCCAGCGGTGTTCAGAAAAAGTGATGAACAAGCAAGATGTTTTGCCGATCATGTTCAAATCTGTTAAAACACTCGCTCTATTGTCCATTGTTCCTTTTTCAATTATTTTCTTGTTTGGAGAAGAAATATTTGCTTATGTTTTTAGTGAAAAATGGAGAAATGCCGGAACCTATGCGGAGATTATGACTCCTTGGCTAATGGTTAGCTTCATCAATTCTCCTATAAGTGCGTTGCCAGTTATTTTGCGTAAACAAAAGGAATTTTTCATTCTGTCTTTTGGATCAGTCATTTTATTGATTGCTACATTAATCCTTCCACCGATTTTCTTTGAGATGGATATTATAAAGACCTTATGGATTGTCAGCTGTACGCAAACGGTGTATCTGTTATTCCTGATTTATAAAATTTTCGGATTCGCGAAAGAATTCAAACAAAAAATGGACTAATCCATTTTTTTGGAAACTAACGCTGCCAATTCCCAATCCAAAGGAGTGTCTAAATCTATAGAATTGATAGAAGGCATACTATACTTACGAATTTTTTTAAATTCAGATAAGGTAGTCGAATGTAAGCTCTCGGGGTTTATAATATAGATAGCACCATTGTAACTATACACTTTTGGACAGTCTTGTCGTCGGGTGAATTGACCTTCTTTAGATTTCTCCAAGAAGCCATTCTGATCTTCTTCAAAAAGAGAATAATAAGGATTTTCATCTGATTCTTTCACAGAAACAACCATGTCTATATCTGAAGAATATAATTGCAAAGCTTCTTTAATATGTATGGAGGTTCTAAAAGGAGAAGTGGGTTGTAGTAGAATCACGGTATCAAATTCGACTCCTGAATCTTTCGCGAAATTCATCGCATGGAGTAAAACATCATAAGAAGTTGCCGTGTCCGTACTTAATTCTTTGGGTCGCAAAAAAGGAACAAAAAGACCAGTCGATTCGACTACTAATTTGATTGATTCGGCGTCAGTCGAAACGATGATTCGTTCATCATCAAAAATTGATCGAGCAACATCAATCGTATAATTGATTAACGGTTTTCCGTTGAGTAACTTTGTGTTTTTGCCTGGTATTCCTTTTGAACCACCTCTAGCTGGTATGACAATTAACGGCTTCATCAGAATTTAATTCGATGCACGTCTTCTTGTGCTTTTTTAAAGTCTTCGTGGTTACCAATGTCTAACCAATAACCCAAAAGCGGGTATGTTTTAGCGACCCCACCGTCGGCAATTACACTTTCTATCAAGTCAGTTGCATTGTAAAACTCGCCTTTTGGAATTCTATTTAGCACTTCTTTTTTCATTAAATAAATGCCTCCATTAGAATAGTAGGTGTAGCTAGGCTTCTCTTTTAAGCTTTTTATTTGTCCATTCTCTGTTTCTAAAACAGCATACGGTATTTCAACTTTATATGGAATCGAAAGGATAGAAATATCGGCCTTCGATTCAATGAAATCTAAAAAGAATGATTCAAAATCAATATTTGTGAGAAGGTCAGAGTTCATCACTAAAACATAGTCGTTTTTAAAACCATCAATCAAGCTAACGGAACCTAAGGTTCCTAGCGGTTCTTTTTCCCAGATATAATTCATCATTACACCCTTCGAATTTCCGTTACCGAAAAAGTCTTCTAATTGCTTACCTAAATAGTTAACAGAAATGGTAATGTCATCAATTCCATAAGTTGCTAGTCGATTGATATTTCTTTCAATAATAGGTACACCTCCAACCTTTAAAAGTGGTTTTGGAGTGGTTTCGGTTAATGGTCGCAAACGCTGACCTTTACCTCCAGCCATAATGATAGCATCTATTGGTAGGTACGATCGATGCACTCTCAAATTAACAACATTGCAAATACTGTCGTCCTTTTTTTCTAAAACAGGAACGATTAAGATATTTTTTGAACGAAACCCAATAAGTTTGTCAATAGAGTTTTCTCCTTTTCGAATGTATTTTGGGTTTTTATTAAGGATAGTTAGAACAGAATCCGAGGCCTGCGCTCCATCAATAAATCCTCTTCGCACATCACCATCAGTAACGGCTCCTTGTAATTGATTTGCTGAGTCAACGATAAAAACAGTGGCATCTGCTGCCAATTCATCCAAACGAATAAGGACATCCTTAATAGATGATTCTTCCGTTAGTATATATTTATCAAAATTCTCCATTTCCAATTGACCTAATAGTTGATAGTACTTTCTGCACAGTGTCTGTTTTAACGTACTTGTTTTCTCCTGAAAAGGTTGCAGGATTATCGATTAATTTCCTCAAGGCACTGCTAATGTCCTGACTATTGAACTCCACATTGATACAATTGCCACTTTGTAATCTTCCTTTTTGTCTTTCACCAACATTGATGACATACTTTCCGAAACTGGCCGCTTCAATTATTCCACTGGAAGAATTTCCTAAAACAAACTCACAGTGTTTAAGAGCAGAAAAGTAATTCGTTTTCCCAAAACTTTCTACCAAGGTTATTTTATTCGGAAAAGATGCTTGATATTTTTTCAGTTGATTTCTAAAAATCACTCCGTTGGTATCAGCGTTGGGCATGCTTAATACTAAATGATGCGTATCCGTAATATTTTTTAGAGCTGCAATCATTTCTTCAGAATAGACAACATTCTGATTTCCGATTGTCTCTGGATGAAAAGTACTAAGTATGAACGGCTTATTTGGCAGCTGATATTTCTCTCTAAATGTTTCTTCATCAATAGTTTCAATATCCTTCATTTCTGATAGACTTAAAGATCCAACCGAGAAAACAAGATTAATATTCTTATCTAGAAGTTCTTTTACTCTATCTGCGAATGCATCCGTCGCTGTAAAATGGTATTGTGATGCAAGAGTTATTTGATGACGATAGATGTTGTCAAATGCACCCAATGTTTTTTCTCCACCATGAAAATGAGCTAGTTTAATTCCAAACGGAATGGAAGCTTGAACTGCTGCATTCATTTCATATCTATCTCCTAAACAAAGAACTAAATCAAAGTTATTTTCATTCCAAAATTGTGTGAATGCCAAATGCGTTTCTCCTGCCGAAAGCGAAATATCACAAGAATTGCCATCTCTCATTGTGTGTTTAACTCTGTGAATTTTTCCAGAAAATGATTCCTCTATTTCAGTAACAGTGAATCCATGTTCTTTGGATAAATGTGTTCCAAAAGCAATAAGTTGAAGGTCGAAATAATTATCGCATGACATTGCTTTAATCAACGAAGAATAAATCCCAAAATCGGCGCGTGAGCTTGTCAGAATTCCAATTTTCATTCTACGTCCGTTATTTTTAACAATTCCCATTGTTCCATGTTGTTTTTAGCCTTTTTTCCGATGAAATTGTTGATTTCCATTGGAGAGATGCCCTTTCCAGGCCTAAGCATTACGAAATGAGTCTTTGTAAAAACCTCTCCGGTTTTGATGTCTTTTGCTAAATGTATACTCTTTCTTGCTGCGACAAGGTTCGCTGTCTCAGATTCTGTTGGTTCTTTTTTACCATTACCAGAAATCGCTAATTCAATATTCCGAATAGCAGATGTCATTGCTTTTAACTCACTTGGTATTAGCGATGCTAAATGATCGGGCCCTGGCAAATTTCTATCCAGTGTAAAATGTTTTTCGATTACTTTTGCCCCCATAGCAACTGCAGCAATGGGCACTTCAATACCTAATGTATGGTCAGAATAGCCAATCTGCACATTAAATTCAGTGGCAATAGTATTCATTGCTTTTAGATTAACATCCTCCATAGGAGTGGGGTACATTGTATTGCAATGAAGAATGGTTATATCTCCTTTTGATATTCCATTACTTGTAAATACAGACAACGCATTTTGTATGTCTTTTAAATCACACATTCCCGTTGAAATAATGACAGGCTTCCTTTTAAATGCTATGTGTTCAAGATAAGGCTTATTTGTAATTTCTCCAGAGGGTATCTTGTAAAAGTCACAGCCTATTTCATCCAAAAAGTCAATACTTTCTTCATCAAATCCAGTCGAAAGAAATTTCACCTTCTTTTCTTTTGCCCTTTTGATCAATATTTCATACCATTCTTCTGGCATTTCTAATTTTTGAAGCATTTCGAACTGAGAGTCACTATTTTGAGTATTCTCAATTTGGTAATCTGCTTTTTTAGCTGATTTTTGAACTAGATTTTTTGCTTTAAATGTTTGAAACTTCACATAATCAACACCTGCATTTGCTGCAGCATCGATCAATTGGAGTGCTTTGTCTAAATCGCCGTTGTGATTGACACCCGCTTCTGCTATTATTAGAACTTTAGATCTCAAAGTGATTTCTTTTTAATGGCTGGGTTACCGGCCCACATTTCATTGTCGGGAATATCATTCAGAATAACTGATCCGGCTCCAATAATTACATTAACGCCAATAGAAATTCCTTCTTTAACAACTGTATTTGCACCAATAAGACTTCCTTCACCAACAGATACACACCCCGCAAGAACAGCTCCTGGGGCAATGTGAACAAAATCTGAAACGACACACTCGTGTTCAATGATTGCTCCCGAATTAATTATTACTCCATTACCAATTTTAGCAAATGCATTGACAATCGCTTGTGGTCCAATTAATGTGCTCAAGCCAATAGTTGAAGATTCAGACACAGTGGAATTAGGATGAATAACCCTTGTTTCATTTAAACTATTGTCTATAAAAGTGGTTCTTAATTTTTTGCGTAATTGATTATCTCCGACAGAAGGGAAGACGCACGTATCTTTACCAAGCGAAGAGAAATCACTTGAGTTACCTTCTCCTAAATAACTTAATTGAAGAGGATTGTTCGCTTTCTCCTTGAGATCATAATACCCCATAATAAACGCTCCATTCAAACAGTCATTAACAACAAACGAATGTCCTGAATATCCAAATAAAACAATTTCTTTTTTAGTCATAATCGAACGCTACTTGGAATGTTTACCAAATGTTTTTCAATAAAGATACTATTTTCTAGGTTGTCAGATAAAGCGTCTGACAAAAAATCTAGACGATGTAAAAGTGTCCAAACGGGTCTTGTCATGACTCCATTTTCATTGGTTTCTTTTAGAAAAGTATTTCTGTCATCCTCACTTTCAAGAAGAATTGCATTCAGCCAATAATTGGAAACGCTGTTTTCTTGTTCTTGAATGTGTTGTATCTGAGTTGTTGCGAAAAATTGAGCGTACTCTTTTGCTGTTTCTCTTTTGTTTTGGATAAACTTATCCAGTTGCTCCAACTGAGCACATGCAAGAGCAGCATTAAGATTAGGACATCGGTAATTGTACCCTAGCATGTCGTGACGATATTCCCATTTGTGTGGCATCTTAGATTGTGTACTTAAATGCTTTGTGAGTTTCGCAATTTTATCGTCATTTGTCACGATTATACCGCCTCCACCAGATGTGATCGTTTTGTTTCCATTAAAACTATAGGTTCCAAGTAATCCAAATGTTCCTGTATGCTTCCCTTTGTATGATGAACCTAATGATTCTGCAGCATCTTCAATAACTGGAATGTCATACCGACTGCACAATTCAACGATTTCATCAATTTTAACAGGAAAACCAAAAGTGTGCATGGGTACCACGGCGCCGACTTTTTTTCTAGTTGGTATATGAATAGCTTTACCTTTTACCATTTCTACGTTAGAAAGAAACGATTTTAGCGATTCTACTGAAAGTCCTAGATTTTCTCGATCAATATCTATAAAATAAGGAGTTGCACCTGTATATTTAATAGCATTGGCCGTTGCAACAAAACTTAACGATTGTGAAACCACAATGTCATCTTTTTCAACTCCTGCAACGATAAGTGAAAGATGCAACGCCGCTGTACCATTTACAACAGCAATAGCATGTTTTACACCTGTTAGTTCGACTATTTTTTTTTCGAACTCGTTAACGTACACTCCAACCGACGAAACAAAAGTCGAGTCGATACAGTCCATTAAGTATTTTTTTTCATTACCTATAAAAAGTGGTTCGTGCAAGGGGATGAAATCTCTTTCTTTCCCATACATCTGTTTAATTTTTGCTATGACGTTTTCGAATCTATTCATTTTTACATTTTACTGTCTAAACTTTTCCCTTTCTCTTCATGTACAAATGATGGGAGCAGGGTTTGAAAAAGCGAAATAATTTCTTCTTTTGTCCAAATACCTTTTTCTCTCATACGATTTATCTCCTTTTCAAAATGAATGAGCTTATCGATATCGAAAAGAGCTTCATTTTTTATAACGCCTAATTTTTTAAATGTGTTGAGGTCGAGTGTTTCCTTTTCTGTATAGAATTCTTCAAAAGACTTCTCACCAGTTGTGTCACTCTTTGGAAAGAAACACGGCCAAGAATCATTTGAACTACTCGTAGAGAAAAAGTCTCTTGCCTCTGATTCTGTTGAACATTCTTTGTGATTGAATCCTCTATGTTGCAAGTACTTTTTAGCAACATAGTTCATCGAAATGAGCTTAAAATCATTACTTAATTTTGGAAAAAAAATGTCTCTGGTCTTTCCAAATATACAAGACATCAAACAGAGTTCACCTGATTCTTGAGGACTCACAAAGTAACGAGTGATATCACTTGGAGCGACAATCGGTTGTTTCTTTTCAATTCGCTTATTAAATCCATGAAGAAGTGAACCATCTGAAAAAGCAACATTTGCAAAACGAGCTGTCGAAATAGAAATTTCACTACTCAGTTTCCATAAAAACAGTTCCATGATTTTCTTTGATGCCCCCATCATATTTACTGGGTTTGCGGCTTTGTCTGTACTGACGCAAAAATATTTTTTAGCACCATTATCGATTGACTGGCGAATTGTTTTTACGGTATTTGTGATATTTACATCAATCATTCTCATTAAAGTGAATGGGTCTTTTTCACTGCGAACATGTTTCAGTGCAGAAAGATTGAGGACATAATCGAATTGGCCATCAGAATTGATCATAGCGTCATATTCTGGAGAACCAATGTCCAAAGCAAATGTTTGGAAGTCTCCATTAGTATAACCAATGCTACTTCTCAGATCTCGAACAAGCTCAACAAGGTTGTTTTCACTAATGTCCACAACGTGAAGTTTCAAAGGGTTTCTTTTGAATAATTCTTTGGTAACGGCTTGTCCAATTGAGCCAGCTCCGCCTAAAACAAGAAATTTTGACTTTTGAATTGTTGTTTGCATTTTTTGTTCAGAACTAGCGACATCTTCTTTAAACAGTTCGAAATCTCGATCCAGAATTGATAATATTTCTTTTGTTGTCATTTATAATTTCTTAATCTTTTTTGAAAATTTCCTAATGAGAGATTCTCTAGCTAAACAAATGTAAGAAAAAAGGAGGCAATTTGTTTAGCTTTGTATTCAGGGTTAATTTTATTTTACAATCAACTAAGTTGATAAATATTAAAAACGCAAATGTTTCTTATTACTTATTTAAGTTATCTTCGTTGGAGAATTTACTATTAGTAAATAAACAAATGAATTCTATTGTTAACGATTTTAAAGATGAGTAAAGAATCATTACTTAATGTTTTGCAATTAGAAGACACTAGGTATGAAAAATATTTTCAGTACTTAATAATTTTTTGGTTTATTTCGATGCCATTTGGATCACATATTGGTTCAGTTTCTTTTGGCGGATTTACTTTATATCCAAATTTAATTTTAACAGTCTTAATTTTTCCTTTTGCTGTATTCACTACTGCTTCTTGGCCGAAAAGTTTAAAAAACTATTCATTAATTCTTTTAGTATTGGTTGTTTATGCAATTTCATGGGGCGTAATAAATGAACGAAATGATGAATGGAAATTTGATGTCAGAAGCTTGTCAATGCAGTTCCTTTATGCGGTTAATATTTTTGGGGCATTTACCTTATTAGGCAAACGAAGTTTTACTAAATTGGTTGGAAAAGGAGTTTTATTTTTCTTTTTACTGTTAGTTGTTACTGGTTTTTTTGAATATTATACTGGAATTCATTTTGCTGGAAATGCAACGAATAAATTTTTTGATATCGATGAAGTTATAGGAGTTTTTTACGCGCCATTATTTCTATTTGACAATCCGAATAATTACCTTGTTTATTTGTTCTTACTACTTTTGTTAACGATTATTTTATTCGAAAAGGTGAGGAATAATTACTGGGTGTTAATCGCTTCTTTTTTATTAGTATACATTTTTAGTGATGCTGCAGATTCGAAATTGACGGTATTTTTAAGTGTAGGAATTATAATAGTTCTTTTAGGAATAATACTAATAAAACAACGAAAGGAATGGTTGCATAAAAGTAAAATTTATTTAGTTTTTGGAGTTTTAGGAATTATAATTCTTCTGTTCAATAAACCTCTTTTTTATGGGCCAAAGTTTATCAAGATGGATTGGAATCAACAATTTAGTCAAAATGTTGAATTAAAGGATAATTGTAAGGAAACTGAAGAGTTGAATTCAACTTCAATACGCTTAAACTTGATTAAAATAGGAGTGAATCAAATACAAAAACAACCTGTTATTGGGCTAGGTCCAGGACAATTTAGACATAGAATTTTGAAAGGAGAAGAAGACATTCCTATTGGAACTGTAATCAATCCACATAATTATGTAATAGAAATGATAAGTCAATATGGTGTATTTGGGTGGGTATATTTTTTGTTCTTGCTAGTTGCTTTTCTTTCACAAATTAAAAAAGTATATCATACTAAGCAAGGATTTTGGTTACTAGCCTTTTTCGTTTTATATGGATGCTTGTCAACCCTACCTTCTTCTTTTTTGGGTTTAGATATCAACTGGATTAGCATCCCCATTCTATTGATTTTTGTGTATGAGGATAAAGAAGAATTAAATGCCTGACTCTAAGACGTATTATAAGAGTTTTGTTACAATGCTTTCGGGAAATGTAATTGGTCAAGCAATTCCTTTCGTGATTGCACCAATTCTCACACGACTTTATACTCCAGAAGATTTTGCTGTTTATGCTAACTACATTGCAATCGCGACTTTAATTGGAATTGTTTCTTCTGGAAGGTTAGAAATTGCTATTCCAATAGCGAAAGATAAACACAGTGCAAGAAATATTGTTTTCGCGGGCCTAGTCATTACTATTGTTTTAGTTGTTTTGAGTTGTGCAATCCCTGTCTTTTCAACTGAAATTGCTAATTTTTATGACAACCCCGGTCTTGCAAAATATTTAATTTCTATTCCAATAGCGATCTTAAGTATTAGTTTTCTAGGTTTGACATACAATTGGGTGCTGAGATTGAAAAAGTATTCCTTACTGTCTATTGGTAAAATTTCACAATCACTGATAAACAATGGATTAGCTGCGATTCTTGGTTACATTGGCTGGGGACCTGAAGGTTTAATCTATGGATGGCTGTTGAGCCAGTTTATAGGAATTATTGTAATGCTTCTTTTTGTAGATAGAAAATTCCATGTAAAATCCTTTAATGTTTTGACAATTAAAAGCACTTTAAAAGAATACAAAGACTTCCCTTTAATTAACTCATTACATGCATTCACTGATATTTTTGCTTTACAAGTAGTAATGTTCTGGATAATCTCTAATTATTTCGGTTTAATAGAACTTGGTTTGTTCGTAATGATGGATAAATATGTTAAAGCACCAATAAGCTTAATAACTTCTTCAGTCTCCTCCATTTTTTATACTGAAACAGGGGAAGCTCTGAGTATAGGAAAAAGTCCAATTCCAATCCTTAAAAAGACCTTAAAAACATCCTTTGCTTTTTCAATACCTTTCATTCTTATCTTACTGGTTTTTGCTCCACAATTATTCGCATGGTATTTTGGAGAAGAGTGGGGAGAGGCAGGTAAATATGCCCAAAGAATTGTTCCGATGCTTGGTGTAACGTTTTTACTTTCTCCTATTTCAAGTATTCCAATTCTAATGAATCAACAAAAAAAAGCATTTCTTTTTGCATTTATAGGCTATTTTTTAACGTTGGGATCTCTCTTCTTAGCATCCATTTACGGTTGGAATTTCTTAGATGCATTAACAGTTTATGCCATTACCTTTGTACTTTTCCAAATTTCTTACTTATATTGGTTCTACTTATTAATAAAAAATAGAAATGTTAATCCTCGTTAATGGGCTCCCTTATTTTTCTAAAAAAATTGTTGATGACTTAAACGAGTTTGACAAAGTTAATAGGTATGTGTTTTTTGACACTTATTCTTCTGACTGGCAAAAAATTCGTTTCCTTTTAACATTGCCATTTTGTAGTGCGGTAATTTCATTTAATGGAATTTCTGATAAAAGTAATTTGTTTGACTGGGTGATTCTTTTTAAAAAAAAAGTAATTATGCAGTGGCATGGAGCAGATGTTGATTTAGCTGTTCAAAGAACTAAAAATAAAACAATTGACAGAAAATACATTGATTATTCTACACACCTTGTTTCTGCACCTTGGTTTTCTGAAGAATTAAAAAACGTGATTGATAAAACAATTTATGCTCCTTTTAGTTATGTAGATTCCGCTGGGAATTCAAATTTATATGATAAAATTAAGCTGTTAACCTATTTAGCAAATGATAAAGAAGAGTTTTATGGATGGAATGAAATTTATTCTTTTGCGAAGCAAAATCCAGAGATAGAAATTACAGTAATCGGATCTGATGGAAAAGGGTTAAATGCACCTCCGTCAGTTAATTTTAAAGGTTGGATTAGCAAGGATGAATTACTAGTCGATTTTAAAAGGCATGCTATTTTTATCCGGTTGACGGATCATGATGGAAAAGCACTTACTGTTTCACAAGCACTTGGAGCAGGATGCGAGGTTATTTGGACTTACCAATTGGACAATTGTCACTATATTGAGAAAGATAGTGTGCAGCTAGATCAAAAAATAAAAGAATTGACAAACTTAATAGCCAATAGGAATTTGTCTCCTAATCAGAAAAATATTAATTACGCAAAAGAACACCTTCTTAGAGAATCTGTTATTGCTAATTATGTAGAGAAATTAAAAATAGTCTTAGATGCCTAAGAAAAGAATAGCATTAATAACAATATGGTTTCCTCCTATTAATGGAGTTGCCGTCAATAGAATGAAAGCTTTTGCTAGCTACTTAAGTGATGATTTTGAATTAGAAATTTTTACTGTTGGGAAAGAAACAAAAACGATTGCAGAAAATTTCGGAACAGTACATTACATAAAAAATAGTACTTTATGGAGTAAAATCGAGCACAAAAAGGGAGATTTTAAAATGATTCATCATTTAAAAACAATCATCAATCTTCTTTCAATTAAACTCAATATTTCTAAATTAAAATCTTGGCAGAAAAGTGTTGTCAATACTTTAATGCATCAGCATGAAAAACAATCATTTGATGTACTAATTAGTTCTTTTGCACCTGTAGAGGCTCATAATGTTGCATTTGCATTCAAGAATAAATATCCTGATGTTAAATGGGTGGCGGATATGCGAGATGAAATGAGTAAAAATCCATTTATTTCAGCATCAATCCAAAAGCGTATGCAACAGAAAGAAATTGAATTTAGCGAAATAATTGATGCTATTACAACTGTCAGTCTTCCGATTTTAGATGATTTTAAAGCTATTTTTCCAAAGGTTAAGTTCTTTGAAGAAGTCCGCAATGGATTTGCTCATAATATAACACCCAGAAAACATTTTAATGAGAAATTCACATTTGTCTATGCAGGAACATTTTATGGCTTAATAAAACCAGATCATTTTTTCAAAGTACTTGTGAGATTAATGAAAACAAAACAAATATCTTCAGATATATGTATAAAATTTGTTGGAACTCACAACAATTTTACAATTCCAAAAGAAATTCAACCACTTGTTGAATTTATTCCGGAAGTTCCTTATTTGGAAGCTGTGAAGTATATGAATAATGCTGATTGTAATTTGTTACTAGTACCTCCAATGGAAGCGAAAGGGAGATTTACAGGAAAGCTATTTGATTACTTGTCGGTCGAGAAACCTATTTTAGCTATGATTGATAAATCAGATGTAGGTGCGACCTTAATTAAAGAGCATAATGGAGGAGTAGTTACAGATTTCTCTGACGAAGTAGAAATTGAAAAAGGAATTATTTCTGTTTATGAGTTATGGAAAAACAAGATATTTTTACCGATAGATTCAGACAAAACAAAAACACTTCACAGAAAGCATCAAGTCAACAAAGTGAAATTACTGATACAAAAACTGATCACTGATTGAAAGTACTTATAGTTGGTTCTAAATCAATACATATCGCCACTTTTATTACTGCACTAAACAAGCAGTCGTACATTCCTTTTCTTTTGAGTGAAGAACCTCTAGATTATATAGAAATAAAAGACAATTTTGTCGTCAACTTTCGCTCACTCAATCCAGTTTCAATTTTTAAAAACTACCTAAAATTAAAACAAATTATTCTAAAGATGCAGCCGGATGTGATTCATATTCATCAGATTAATCGCTTGGCTTATTTTGTGGCAAAAATTGCTGTTAAAAATCATATTCACTGTTTATCAACATCTTGGGGAAGCGATGTGTTGATTATCCCACAACAAAATTCTTTTTTCCGGTTCTTAGTCAAAAAAACTTTGCAACGTTCTCGATTTGTTACTGCAGATTCTGTGAACATGATTAACGAGATGCAAAAGTTGGTTCCATCGAATGACAAATACATTCATTTACAATATGGAATTGACTTAATTGAGCCGAGTGAAAAAGAAAAAATCATTTATTCTAATCGTTTGCATCATCCATTATATAGAATTGATAAAATCATTGATTATTTTGCAGAAGTATCAACGGAATTACCACAGTGGAAATTAGTAATTGCTGCAACAGGTTCAGAAACAGAAAAACTTAAAGAACAAGTAGTGCAAGCAGGACTGAGTGAACAAGTAAAATTTGTTGGCTGGGTTGAGAAAGATGATAATTTTGCATGGTACAAAAAAGCAACAATTTATATATCCATTCCCCAAAGTGATGGAACATCTGTTAGTCTTTTAGAAGCAATGTCTGCTGGATGTATACCTATCGTTCCTAACCTTAAAGTCTCAAAAGAATGGATTCAGAACAGTGAAAATGGAGTCATCGAAAATGGAGTAGATAATCCGATTCGTGTTGCAATGAAATTAAATGCAGAAAAATGTAAAGAATTTAACATACAATTGATTAAACAACAAGCTATAAGAAAAGAATGTACAGCTAAATTTATTCAATTGTATAAAAGTAAATGATGAAAAACTTAACATATAGCAATTTATTAGTATATGTTTTGGGACTTGTTGCATTTGTTCAAGTTGCCATACCATCAATGATTTCAATTGGTATAGCGCTCTTTTTTTTAGTGTTTGTAAAAGGCTTGATTTCTAAAGAATTGAAATTTAAGTTCCACATAGTTTATCTGTTATTCTCCTTGTTTTATTTGGCTTATGTAATAGGTGTTTTTTACACTAATAATAATGCAATTGCCTTTCAATATTTAGAATACAAGTTATCCTTTTTGTTGTTTCCTATTCTTTTTTCTTTTGTTCCAAAAGATCCATTAGCATATGATAAAATTGTTTTTGGTTTTGTTCTTGGTGTTGTAGTTGTTATTGTCTATGGTTTTATTCATGGATTTTTTTGCTACTTAAATGGAGGAGAAGCATGCTTTGTAACAACGAGCATTTCACCCATTCATCATCCGTCATATTTTGATGCCTACATTATTTTCGCACTTTTTGCTAGTTTGATAGGGATTATTAATAAATGGAAAATGTTCCGGTTGTCTTGGATAATTCCTTTTTTGTTGGCAAGTTTTATATTTCATGCTCTTACGATGAGTTTAGCAGCGATGCTCTTTTTATTGTTAGTTGTAGCTATCCTAATAATGGTTTTTGTTTATAGGAAATTAGGAACTATACCACTACTTATTTCTATCGTAGTTATTCCATTATTGGGATATTTTGTGGTTACAGAAGTTCCTGCAGTAGAAGGAGAGTGGAATGGTGCTGTGTGGTATGCTGAAAAATATATAGATAATCCGAATGAATTTGTAAAATCAAGAACCAATGACATGTCTGGGAGCGAGCAGAGACTGGTGATGTGGACGGTTGCAACCCTACAGGTAATGGAACATCCTTTTGGTGTTGGTACTGGAAATGTGGATGATGTGTTAGGGGAAAAATTACGTGAAATTGGTCAAATACAGTTGGCAGAAAAAAAGCTAAACCCTCACAACCAGTACCTTCAAACAGGAATTGAGATCGGCATATTAGGTGTACTCATACTTCTCGCAATTATTTTTTATGGGGTATACTTTGCTTTTAAAAAAAGAAACTGGCTGTTACTATTGATTCTTTGTAATCTCGCTTTCAATTGTCTTTTTGAGTCAATGCTTCAACGACAAAGTGGTATTGTTTTTTATACCTTTTGGATTTGTTTATTAGTTGCTTCTGAGATAGTTCCATCTAAAATAAGTGAATCAAATGAAGATTAGCATCGTTATACCTTGCCGAAATGAAGTTGCTTACATTGAAGAATGCATTGATGCCATTTATACTTGTGAGCTTCCACCTGAGACATCGATAAACGTCTTTGTTGTGGATGGAATGAGTGATGATGGAACGAGAGAGAAAATAGCCGAGCTAATCACAAGGTATACATCTTTGAAAATCATTGATAACGCTAAGCAACTAACACCATATGCGTTTAATTTGGGGATATACGAAGACAGTAATGCAGATTATATTCAAATTGTAGGCGCACGACATATTTTGAGTAAAAATTATCTTTCGTCGTGTATTGAAATATTACAATCGAATAAGGATATTTGGTGCGTTGGCGGTAAAATAGTCAATGAATTTACTAATTCAGTGAGTGAAATTATATCAGTAGCGATGTCCACTTCATTTGGCATGGGAATAGGGAACTTTAGAGTACTTTATAAATCTGGATTCACTGATACTGTTACAAGTCCAATGTATCCGTATTGGGTTTTTGAAAAAATAGGTTTTTTTGATGAGGAGCTAGTAAGGAATCAGGACGATGATTTTAATTATCGTGTAACCAAAGCAGGAGGAAAAATTTACTATTGTAATGAAATTTCGCTGAACTACTACGTTCGTGGAACTTTTTCAGGTTTATGGAAACAGTTTTTTCAATACGGCTATTGGAAAGTGTATGTTAATCAGAAACATAAGACAGTAACAACCTATCGTCAATTGATACCACCATTGTTTGTTGTTTATCTGTTTTTAGTTTTGCTTACACCAATTTTTGGATGGACTCTTTTAATAATGAGTGCTATCCCTTTCTGTTTGTACCTATTGCTAAATGGTATATTTAGTGTTAGAACTTCTAAAAACATCACGCAATTTATTCAGTTATTAATTACTTATCCAATTTTGCACTTAAGTTATGGCTTAGGTTATTTACGAGGGGTTATTGATTTTGTTTTATTCAAAAGAAAACCCTCAGGAAAGCAAAACAGATTGTCTAGATAAATAGTATCTTTGATTTCAAACAACATACTATGATTCCATTCTCACCACCCCGCATAGATGACAAAGTAATAGCAGAAGTGACTGCTGCACTTAAATCTGGATGGATAACTACTGGTCCTCGAACCAAGCAATTTGAAAAGGATATTACAGCTTATTGTGGTTGCAAAACAACGGTGGCTGTTAATTCATGGACAATGGGTATGCAAGTTTTACTAAATTGGTGGGGAATTGGAGAAGGAGATGAGGTAATTATTCCGGCATATACCTATTGTGCAAGTGCGAATGTTATTTTTCATGCAGGAGCAAAAATTGTGATGGTAGATGTCAATGAAGAAGATTTCAACCTAAATGTAGATAAAGTTCGCAATGCAATCACCTCAAAAACAAAAGCAATCATGGCAGTTGATATCGGAGGAATGCCAGCAGATTATAACGAATTGATGTCTTTGATAAATGAAGAACAAGTTAAAGCTCAATTTTCTCCTACTAATGAGAAGCAAATAGAATTAGGTCGTATTTTATTGCTCAGTGATTCTGCACATAGTTTTGGAGCAAATTATGGTGGTAAACGTTCAGGTTCTTTAGCCGATATTTCTTCTTTTTCTTTTCATGCTGTTAAAAACCTAACAACCGCAGAAGGTGGCGCATTGTGTTTTAATCTTCCAGATGTTTTTAATCATGATGCAATTTATGCAGAAATCTGTACCAAGATTTTACATGGGCAGAACAAAGATGCATTGGCCAAAACACAAAAAGGCAACTGGAAGTATGATGTAGTTGAACCTGGTTTTAAATGCAACATGACCGATTTACAAGCTGCAATTGGCTTAGTAGAACTGGGTCGTTACCAAGAAAATTTAAATAGAAGAAGAGAAATTTTTCAGCAATACAAAGACGCTTTCTCAGCAGAAAGTTGGGTAAACAATCCTGTTTTTGAAACAGAGAATAAAACTTCGAGCTATCATTTATATTTATTAAGGATTAATGAGGCAACTGAAAAACAACGTGATGCAATTATTCAAGAAATAGTTGAACAAAATGTATCGGTAAATGTTCATTTTCAGCCACTTCCAATGTTGACGGCGTATAAGAACTTAGGATATAAAATGGAAGATTATCCAGAAGCATACAATTCTTATGCAAACGAAATTTCTTTGCCAGTTTATTTTGATTTAACTGATGAAGAAGTGCAAGTGGTTGTTGAATCTGTGAAGAGCGCGGTGTCCATTGTAATGAAAAATTAATGAAGTTTTGCTTTGTAGATAAAAGTTGTTTCTCTAACTTAAATGGAAAACAATTCATTTATGGAAGTGAGAGAAAACGTCATTGTAAATAGGAGCTTTGATTTTTCAGTGAGAATTATCAAATTTTGCTACGAAATGCAGAGTCAACACAGGGAGTACATTATTACTAAACAATTATTGAAAAGTGGCACGAGCATAGGGGCGAACATTGAAGAAGCACAGGGAGCCATTTCAAAAAAGGAGTTTATTGCTAAGACACAAATATCTTTGAAAAAAGCAAGAGAATTTGTTTATTGGATTCGATTAATCATCGAATCACAAGTGTTCAAGTCTGAAAAGTTATCCTTTCTTCTTAATGAATCTAAAAAATTAGTTTATATCTTGACCAAGATTTTAAAATCTTCAAAATTGAACAACTAATAACCATGGTCGATTATTTTTCATTTTTCATTCATTTATTTTTCATTCATTTATGAAAAGAATCTTCGACATATTAGCATCTTCCATCATTATTTTGATATTCTTTCCTTTTGGAATCATTATTTCATTATTAATATTTTTCACATCTAAAGGAGGTGTTTTTTTTATTCAACAAAGAATAGGAAAGAATCAAAAAGAATTTGGACTGGTTAAATTCAGAACGATGAAGTCCTATTCTGAAAAAGAAGGGAGTTTAACAGTAGGTAAAGACAGTCGAATAACAAAAGTGGGCTCTTTTCTTCGACAATACAAATTGGATGAATTTCCCCAGTTTTTAAACGTGCTATTTGGTCAAATGAGTATTGTTGGTCCACGACCTGAAGTGGAAGAATTTGTTGATTTATATACAGAAGAGCAACTTGAAATATTGAAGGTAAAGCCTGGAATAACAGATCTGGCATCTCTAGAATATTTTGATGAAAATGCTATTCTTGGAAAAACAGATAATCCAAGAAAAGTGTATATTGAAGAAATTATGCCAGCAAAAATTAAGTTGAATAAAAAGTATTTAGACGATCCAACAATCATTAATGACCTCAAAATTATGTGGCGAACATTTGTGAAAATAATAGCCTAATAATTAAACAAATATTAATTCAAGGATTTGAGATTCTAAACAATTACTACTTTAGACGAATGAAGGAATATCAAGATGTTGTTACAGATAGGTTTAATAATGAAGAAGATCTAAATGATTCTATTTATTCTCCAAATCATCCAATAGGAAAATATTCGCGTAAATACTTGTTTACAGGATTGTCGGTATTTGTAGATTGGTTTATAAATAAACAAGGCTCATTAAAAGATAAAAAAGTATTAGATGTAGGTTGTGGAAGTGGGGAAATATTGAGTTTTTTTGCTGCGAGAGGATTCTTACCCGAAAATTTACAAGGAATTGATTTGTCAGATACTAGAATTCAACGAGCATTAAAACAGTATCCAAATTTTAATTTCAAATGTGGTGATGCGTTAAATTTTCATTTAGATGATGAAAAATTTGACTTGATTACATCATTCGATTTGTTTTCTCACATGAAATTTGAGCAAGAAATTATTACGGGTTTAAAAAACGTAAATCATCACCTCCAAGAGGACGGTTTATTTTTATGGTATGATATTTTTTCAAAGGACCATTATTCTGCCCCCGAGAATTCTGATTCTTGGGGGTTTAATAAAAGACAAATGATTAATTTGGCGCAAAAAGCTGGATTTGAATTGGTCTATTACCGTCCATTTTTTAAGCTATTTTTCAATAAATATCATTCTGTTTATCAAGTAAAGCGTTTTCCTCCTATAATGGTACGTATAATGGAAAAAATATTACCAGGTTCTCCAGGAAATATGCTGATGATCTTAAGAAAAAACAAGTATTAATGCATTAAAAATGCTAATCCACAACCTCCTAAAATGGTTAATAATTTCAAGAAATTAAATTTATGATTCTCACTGGTTTCAAAAATAATTGTCGTTGAAATATGTAAGAACATACCAACCACAACTGCCAAAATCACATCGAAACTCCCTTCTTCTAAGATTGAACTAGTATTGTAACCAATCAACAATCCAACAGATGTTGTAACGGAAAATAATGCAAGAAAAATCCAAGCTTGTATTTTACTAATTTTAGAAGCAACTAATAAAGTCATCAAGGCAATAGCAACAGGAAGTCGATGAAACAACACACCGAAGAGCAAAGAGTTATCACTGCCATGATGGTGCGATGTGGCAATTTCAATTCCAGCTAGTTGGCTCCCAATAGGTATTCCTTCTAATAACGAATGAATACTTAATGCAACAATAAGAGCAATGGGTAATTTCGCTCCTTCATGTACGTGCACATGCCCATGCTCTATACCGCCAGAAAAGAATTCGAGCACCAATTGTATTAGGAAGCCTACGAGAATATAAGCCCCGATGTTAAAGTCATGAAATTCATATAATTCAGGAATGAAATGAATAAATGCAATGGACAGTAAAAACCCTCCAGAAAAAGCCAGCAACAACTTGATAATTTGTTCATTCTTCGATTTATTGATCAAAGAAACGAGCATTCCTCCAAAAAGAACAGAGCCAATTAAAGCGATATTAACAAGGATAAAATTCATTATTTTTTTTGAGCAATGACAATTAAACGATCAGATGAATTTTCATCGAAATTATTCAAATCAAAGTCTCCAAAAGTACTAAGAATTTTAAAGTCACTCTTCGATAACAGCGTTTTGAAATCTTCTATTTTTATTGCTTGAACTCTTTCAGTATGTTTTTGTGTATTTGTTCCGTCAGAGAATTGAATGTTCTTGTAGATGTGTTTTCCATCAAATCGTCGATCAATTTCAAATTCAACACCTTCAACAATTTTAGTTTCAGATGCTACAAGATTATTAACCACTTTTGTTGCATTCATAAAATCGATAACCAAGAGTCCTTCATTGTTTAGCATCTTATGAATGGAGTTTAACATTTTCAAATTTTCAGACTCGTCATCAAAGTAGCCAAAGCTTGTGAAAAGATTAAAAACAACATCAAAATTCTTATTCTCGATAACTTCTCTCATGTCGTGAACCTGAAAATTTAAGCCATTTGTTTTGAGCTTAGACGCACTTTCGATGCTATTAGGTGAAAGATCAACTCCTAAAACGTTGAAGCCATTTTCATGAAGCATTTTTGCGTGCCTTCCTTTACCACAAGCCAAATCTAAAACAGTCGCTTGAGGTAGTAAGTTTAAATGGTTGACTAAATTATCTATGAATTTTTTGGCCTCCTTATCATCTCTATTCTTGTATAACAAGTGATAATAAGGTGAGTCAAACCAAGTAGCAAACCATTCTTTTGTCATATAGCAAAGGTACATTATCTTTCTATTTACGTGTCAATATTCGATGAATTGCTTATATTTGGGTATTAACCCATGGCAGTTACAGACGTATATGATTTTTACCAACGATTAGAAGATGAGGATGTAATCCTTTCTTTTAAAGGAGATTTCACATCTGAATTACTCACTTCATTTCTTCATATTCTAGAAGCTAGAATGAAAGAAATAGGCACTGATACTCGTAAAAAGAAACGTGTATTCAATGTTCTAATAGAAAGCTTTCAGAATCTGTACCACCACATTGATGTTTTCAAAGAGAAGAATTTGAGTTTTAAACGATCTGCTTTGATTATTGTAAAATTCGCAGCTGGTAATTTTGTTGTAAGGACCGGCAACTATGTTGGAAATGATGGAATAAAGGATTTAAAAAGAAAATTGGCAATGGTAAACGCACTTGATTCTGATGAATTGAGAGGATTATACAGAACAAAATTGACGAAGGATCCGAGGTCTACTAAAGGAACAGCAGGACTAGGATTCATTGATATTGCCAGAAAATCGAAAAGTAAATTAGAGTATGAATTCATCGAAATGGATGATGAAACCAGTTTTTTTTGCTTAAAAGTAGTAATTGAATAATTAGTATATTTGAAATTATGGAAAAATTTAGTGTTACAGGTTCAGCAAAAACACCAACAATTAATTTTGATGGTGAAACAGGCATTTTAGAATTTATCGGAAGGTCTATTCCTGAAAATTCAGTCGAGTTTTTTGCACCTTTATTAAATTGGTTAGAGTTATATGAATCTCATCCTAAAGAAAAAACGGTAGTCGATATGAAGTTGGAGTATTTCAACACTTCTTCTTCAAAATGTATTTTAGATTTTTTCAAACGTCTAGAGAAAATTAATGGTAATCAAACGTATGTTCATGTGAACTGGTATTTTGAAAAGGATGACGAGGATATGGCTGAGGCTGGAGAAGATTATGAAGCTATTGTGTCACTTCCTTTTAAAATCATCGAAGTAGAAGAAATTTATTAATGCTGAAAATTGGAATCACAGGAGGAATTGGTTCTGGCAAAAGTCTAGTGTCAAAAATTCTACGTTCGATGAATTTTCCTGTTTTTGATTCTGATGAAGAAGCCAAAAGAATACTTCGTCAAAATCCCACAGTAAGAAAGCAGTTAATCCAACTTTTTGGTAAAGCAGTTTATACCAAAGAAGAGCTTAATAGGCCCATTCTGGCCAATATCATATTTAATGATGAAGTAGCATTGATGAAAATTAACGCTCTCATTCATCCATTAGTTCGACAGGCTTTTAATGAGTTTGCAAAAATTCAGAAGAGTAACCTTATTTTTAATGAAGCTGCCATTCTTTTTGAATCTAAGGGACACGAGCAGTTAAATAAAACGATTCTGATTACGGCTCCTAAAGATTTGAGAATACAACGAGTCATGGAAAGAGATAATTGTAGTAAACAAGATGTTTTGATTCGCATGAATAAGCAATGGACAGATGAACAAAAAAGAAAACTTGCGGATTTTGAAATTGTCAATGATGAGAAAAGCCCCTTAATTGAGCAGGTAGAAGAAGTTTTATCTCAAATAGAATGAGATAAGAACTTTTCCACTTATCACTTCATTGAATCATTCCTCTCAGTTTAAATTTCTTCAAAATCATCAAAGTGGTCATCACCACTTAAGCTATTTGGTTTGTTAGGGTCATCATCTTTACGATTGACTTTACCTCCATTCAGTAGAAATGTTATCGCGTTGACCATTTTGAAAATCATACTCAATAGAAAGAAGAAACCAATGATTTTGAAAATAAAACCAAAAATAGGTGTATCTTCTATGTTAATAATACTTTCATGAAACCACTTAGCAATATTGTTGACCGCATATTCTGGGAAAAACCAGAAAAAACTAAAAGCAACTAGAGATACGACAATTATAATAATTTCAGCACGCATGTTAAAATAGACTTGTTTTATTGGAAAGCCTCTGTCTGAAATGCTTCCAGCAATGTTGAAAAGGGAAGAACGATTTTGATTCTTTTGTAGTTTCCCCACGAAGTACGTCAAGAGAATTATACCTGCAAAGATTACTCGATTTACTTCTAGCATATTTACTTGAATACTATCAAAACAAAATAGAAAGGTTACATTGACTAAAAAGAAGTACTTGATTCCTCGAATGATATAAATTTCAACCAACGTTCGTTTTCTTCCTGAACCAACTAACGTAATTCCAAGTTCGAAAATTCCCCAGAGAAATCCGTAAATAGCAAAGAGAACACCTAGTCTAAAAATAAAATCAAGTAAATACATGGGGTAAAAGTACGGAAAATCGATGATTCAACGTTCGGACAAATTCAACACAAATGTTTTAAGGGTATCAAAAGCAAGGGGTTTAACGATTTAACAAAGACCGATTGTATGTGCTTCTCATTAATTCCTTATTTTTACAACAAAAAAAACGCAGACATGAAAAAAGTCATAGCCATATTTACATTATTTATCGCATTTACATTTGCTTCTTATGCGGAAGAAGGAATGCTTATCCCATCATTGATCAGCGCTTTTGAAGATGACATGAAAGCCATGGGAATGAAACTATCCGCAGAGGACATCTATTCAGTGAATCATTCTAGTCTAAAAGATGCAATACTTCATTTTGGAGGAGGCTGTACAGCGGAATTAGTATCCTCTCAAGGATTGTTATTAACGAATCATCATTGTGGATACTCACAAATTCAGTCGCATTCTTCGTTGGAAAATGACTATTTAAAAAATGGTTTTTGGGCAATAAACAAAAGTGAAGAATTAGAAAACCCAGGACTAACTGCATCTAGAATTGTGCGTATTCAGGATGTAACGGCTGCAGTTTTAGCAGGAACTGATGGATTGTCTCAATCTAGTAAATTGTTGAAGATGCAAGAGAATGTGATAGCTCTTATCGATGACGCCAAGAAAGGAAATGGTTATTCTGCAGATATTAAACCTTTCAATTACGGCAACGATTTTTACATGATCGTAAAAGAGACTTTTAGTGATGTACGTTTGGTTGGAACTCCTCCAAATTCGATCGGTAAGTTTGGCGGAGATACAGATAATTGGATTTGGCCGAGACATACAGGTGACTTCTCTGTTTTTAGAGTGTATGCTAATTCAAACAATGAGCCTGCAGGAATTTCTGATGATAATGTTCCCTACAAACCCCTTCACTTCTTGCCTGTTTCGGTGAAAAATAGAGTTTCAGGAGAATTTACCATGGTCTATGGCTTTCCAGGTTCTACCGAACAGCATTTGACATCAGAAAATTTGAGATTTGTGATGGATCAAGAACGTCCCGCTAGAATAAAAATGAGAGATAAATCACTGAGTGTGATTAATGCGGGAATGCGTTCTTCAGATTTAATACGAATTCAATATTCCTCTAAACAAGCAAGAATTGCAAATGGTTGGAAAAAGTGGATTGGGCAGATAGGAGGACTAAAAACTGTCGATGCTATTCAAATTAAATTGGATCGAGAAAAAATGTACAATGATAAGGCAGCAACGAAGCCTGAATGGCAAACAAATTACGGTTCTGTAATAAATGACATGAATCTATTAGTTGCTAAGTATAAAGACATTGATTTTGGTTATTCAATGGCAATAGAGTATCTTTATGTTGGTCCGGAGGTATTCAAACAGGCTAGAAATCTTAATTCTTTTCTTACCAAATTTGAGAAATTAGAAAAGGAGGGTACACTTGATGCTGAAATCGAAAAGCAAATTAAAGGAGCAAAAGGATTCTTCAAAAATTACAATGCTGATATTGATAAACAAATTTTTATTCTATTAACCGAAGAATACGTTAAACAGATTGGGAGTGGACCACTACCAGACCGTCTGAGAAATAGTTCAGCACAAGAGTTGGCCGATAAGATATTTAATAAGTCAATTTTAACCGATGAAGAGCGATATATTAAATTCTTGAATAAATTGAAGTCTAAATCAATCAAGAAGTTGCAAAAAAAAGATCTTGGCTTCATTCTCTGGGCAGATGCGAACGATAATTTTAGTGCAAATATTCTTCCAGGCATTAGAACTTATAAAGGTGCGATGGATCAATTATTAAAGACCTATGTGAAGGGCAGAATGGACATGTTTCCAGATGAGAAAATGTGGCCAGATGCGAATTCAACAATGCGAATTACATATGGTAAATTGGAAGGTTCTGCACCCCACGACGGAATGAAATACACGGAGCATACAACTTTAGACGGTATCATCTCGAAGAATAACAGTGACAACCCTGATTATGAACTTCTCCCTAGAATGCGCGAGTTAGCTGAGAAGAAAGATTATGGAAGTTATGCGCAAGACGGTGAACTATGGGTCTGTTTTACTGGTTCTAATCATACCACAGGAGGTAATTCAGGTTCACCTGTGATTGATGCAGAGGGTAATCTAATGGGTCTTAATTTTGACAGAACCTGGGAGAGCACTATGAGCGACTATATGTTTGATGCATCTCGATGTCGAAACATTGCAGTAGATGTTCGCTATGTTCTTTGGGTAATGGATAGATACGCAGGAGCAAAGCATTTGGTTGATGAAATGGTTTTGGTGAAATAGGTGAGTGGTCAACAAATCATCAATAACCGAGTCTTATTGTTTTTCTCCATTGGAGCTCTGTGAATACAGGGCATAGCTTGACTTTCGGGATGATCGATTGCTAGTTTCCATAATTGACCTTGGCCTAACTTGATAGGTATCGCATCAAATTTTTCTTGATAATGCAAATCAAAAAAATGCTCTTTTAAGAATGCTTCGAAACCTTCTTCATCTCCATTATACAATTTTTTGAGTTCTTCTCTTATTTCTGGAATGTGTATTTTCTGTTGAGCTTGCGAGTTGGGTACTATTTCACTCGCTTCGCCGTGGTATGTGCACAGAAATGTGTCAGTTGGCAAGGGAGAACGATCTATGTGAAAAGAATAAACGTCGGTTGGAAAAAAAAAAGGGTAGGCATCATCTCGATCATAGTATTTAATAAGATTAAGAGTAGGCGAGGCGCCGTGAGTTGTCAATAGCTGAAAATCGTTTAATAACGTTTCACGAGCAATTTGCCCTTGTTCGCTCAACTGAAGCGAATGGAGTTCTTCCATACTCAACTCGGCAATGTTTTCTTTAAATTCTACCTTTTTTACAATCTCGGAAAAATCACCCTTTAGTTGACGCGACCAACAAAGTGCATTCATCTCTCCATAAAAAGATGTAGAAACGAGTTCTTGAAAACTCGTAACAAGCTGAACTTGTTTTTCTTTATGGGATAAATCGTTATTGAACAATTTTTCTAGAGTAATAAAAATTTAAATCAGAAGGAAAAAAAGAAGGTCTCAAAATAACTCAAAATTTTGACAAAAATCTACTACCTTAAATCTTCGCATTCAGCACCTTCTCCTTCATTTCTTCCATATATGCCAACATTCTATTTCTCACTTTTTCATCTGATGAAGCAATGATTTTTGCTGCTAGAATACCGGCATTTTTGGCTCCGTCCAGGGCAACTGTTGCTACAGGAATCCCTCCAGGCATTTGAAGAATTGATAAGATACTGTCCCATCCATCAATTGAATTTCTAGATTTTACGGGCACCCCAATAACAGGAAGTGGTGTCAATGAAGCAGTCATTCCAGGAAGATGCGCAGCACCACCAGCACCCGCAATAATGACTCTTAAACCTCGTGTGTGAGCTGATTTTGCATAATCGAACATTAGTTCGGGCGTTCTATGGGCAGAAACGATTTTCACCTCGTGTTCGATACCTAGTTCTTTAAGAATATCGATAGCATCTTGCATAACGGGCATATCCGATGTACTTCCCATAATAATTCCAACTTCAATCATGTTTTTTTTTACAAAGATAAGGAAATTCAATGATTCAATGTTAGAATGAATTAATGATAGAACGATATATTGTTTTAATAAATGTCACCTATCTACAGGCAAGACTTAAAACATTAAATCATGGCAACTTCCTATATCCTTTCAAATTATCTAGTCCCCAATTTTCCAACTCTTCTTTGCTCCAGAGTTCTGGAAAGAAAATTCTACGCTGATATCTCGGATGCATGTATTTGTGCCAGTCGGAACCTCCAGTTGCTTCGACTTCGACTTTGCCACTGTCTAGATATTTAGCTGCTGCATCATAATGGTGCATAACCCAATCTATATTTACAGTATGGTCATAATGGCGCATTGCATTCAGAAGGGCAACATCTTTTTGATATTCTTGAGGAAGTTCCTTAAATTTGGTCCAAAGATTAACTGTATTGTATTCTTTCATCCATTCAATTAACTCTTTTTTGTATTTCTTTTCAAAATTTCTCAGTAACATGGTTTTACCTCCGTTTTCTCTGTCAACTCCGGCAGCTTGCCAATACATGTTATCAAAAGCATGCTCGTAGGGTGTATCTCTGTCAATTGTTTTTCTATATCTGTAATCAATTAAGTTGATTAATTCCGTTGACGCAATTTCAATTTTTCTGTATTGGGCAGACTGAAAACCACTTGCAGGAGTTAAAGTATCACGGAATTTCATGTATTGTTCCCGTTCCATGCCTTCTCCCATAACGTCAAAAGAGTCTGAAAGCATATCAAAATATCGACTGACTCTCATTAAATGCATCACGAATTTATCAGGTTTAATACCTTGGGTAAAGGAAATTTGTTGCATTTCCCAAAGAATCATTTTAAACAACAGCTCATTGATTTGATGATACATGATAAAGACCATTTCATCGGGCAACTGAGTTCGTTGAGTTTGTAACCCTAATAGTGCATCCACTTGAGCAAAATCCCAGTAAGTCATGGGCTCTGCATGAAGCAACCCGGATAAATGTACATCAGCATCTTGACCCATTGCTGCGTATTTCTTATCAATTGCGTCTAAAAGTTCTTCTCTTGTCATCGTTGAATTATTTGAAATCAAAAATAAGCATTTCTATTTTAGGAGAAAATGACATCGCTCAAGTATTGGGATTGTAGTGGATTTCGAGTGCCTCAGTCCACTAACAATGAGTGCCTAAGTTCAGAAACAAAAGGAGTCATAGCTCATCTGTAAATCTTAGGTAACCAAAAAATTCAAACGGTAAACTAAAATAATCGTTTTGAATAAGGCAGAGAAATTAAAGCTTAGCGATGTGGACTGAGTCCTGAAGCTCGCTACAATCCCAATACTCTCTTCAATTCTCCATAAGAACTTCTGCTAATAGGAATAGATGCGCTGTTAGTCAGAGTTGCTCGATAAGAATTTTTTTCATAAGGTTCAATTCTGGTTAGTTGATTGATGTTAATAATGAATGAACGATGGATTCTAATAAAGTCCTTTGTATCCAACGATTTTTCATAGTAAACCATTGTCTTTTTCTTAAGAAAATATTTTTCTTTCGTATGCACTTTTACATAATCGTCATACGCTTCTATATAATGAAGTTGTTTAAAGTCCAATGTTGAAAAGAAAGAATATTACTAACATATTGAAAAACAATAAGTAGTAATATTCATTCAAAAAAAAATGTTGTTAAGTAA
>Ga0316209_1000579_pt1 | contig 59106 bp, 47 predicted proteins | sample 6monopyrite_MG_FD_204945 | JGI IMG/M metagenome (GOLD analysis project Ga0316209, IMG submission 204945) | Microbial mat bacterial communities from mineral coupon in-situ incubated in ocean water Damariscotta River, Maine, United States -... | ecosystem: Environmental > Aquatic > Marine >... | reverse complement strand
AACAACACTGGCTATGGCGTACAAACTGATAACGACAGCACAGAAAAGGTGGCGCCGACTAAGGGGTTACAAATTACTTGCTGAGGTTATTAAGGGAGTGAAGTTCAAGGATGGCGAACGTGTAGAGGTAGTGTTCAAAAATCTGTGTCATTTCATTAAAATCAATGCAATCGCATTTAGGAGTGACACATGTCTAAACAATTTGATTTCGAAGAAGCACTAACGCAACTACAAGCCGGCCAAGATTTAACTGGCAAAAATGGCGTATTAATGCCCCTCATCAAGCAGTTGACCGAAGCTGCTATAAAGGCAGAGCTGGAGCACCATCTGGGTGAATCAGAAGGGCCTAACCGGAAGAACGGCACAACCTCCAAAACCGTTAAAACTGGCGCTGGCAGCTTCATTCTCGATACCCCCAGAGATAGAGCTGGCACCTTTGAGCCTCAGTTGATCAAGAAAAATCAAACTCAACTCACGCCGGAAATAGATCACAAAATATTATCGCTGTTTGGCCTGGGAACAAGCTACCGGGATATCCAGCGGCATATTGGCGAAATGTACGGTATTGATGTTTCTGCCGGGACAATCAACGCGGTCACCGATCAACTCTTAGCGGCGTTAAAAGAATGGCGGGAACGCCCGCTCGAGAGCCATTATCCAATCGTCTGGCTTGATGCGATCCATTACAAAATCAGAGAGGATGGTCGCTATGTCAGTAAAGCCATCTATACGCTGCTGGGTCTAAATCTTAGAGGGGAGAAAGAAATTCTTGGCCTCTATTTGTCAGATACCGAAGGCGCCAATCACTGGTTGACGGTACTCACCGAATTACAAAACAGAGGCGTCAAAGATATCCTGATTGCCTGTGTCGATGGCCTGACAGGCTTTCCAGAAGCGATAGCAACCCTGTTCCCTCAAACCGAAGTGCAGTTGTGTATCATTCATCAGATCCGGAATTCCTTGAAATACGTAGCCTCGAAGAATAAAAAAGCCTTCATGGCCGATTTAAAGCCGGTTTATCGAGCGACTAGCAAAGGTTCTGCCGAAACGGCGCTCGACAAACTCGAAGATAAATGGGGTGAAACCTATCCGATAGTTATCCAATCATGGCGACGAAAATGGACTCATCTCTCGGCTTACTTTAAGTATCCCGAGCCTATCAGAAAAGTGATCTATACGACCAACGCGGTTGAGGCGGTCCACAGACAATTTCGCAAGTTGACCAAGACGAAGGGGGCATTTCCGAATGAAAATAGCTTGTTAAAACTGCTCTATGCAGGCATATTAAACGCGACCGAAAAATGGACTATGCCCATCCAGAATTGGAGCCAGGCATTATCCCAACTGGCTATTTATTTTGAAGGACGGTTGGACGAAGTGCTGGATATTTAAACTAACCCTGACACAGAATTTTGAACGCCCTCCGTGTAGAGCCGGATCAACAACAGGTTACCGAATCGGCCATACACCAGAATTGACTATAGCTCGTTTGTAATGGTTTCAAGGTATGTAAAGCTCTCGTCATCAAGCTTTACTTTGGCCTCCCGCATAGCCTCTAATACATATTTGCTTTTCTCGCCTCCTAGTTCGTTTGATTTAAGAAGAGAATATAAGGGATTTCCTTGTCCCCAAGAAAAATGGCTCTCGAGATAGTCTGAAATCATAAAGCAGTTCAATTTCGCTCGATCACCATGTTTTATTTCTTTTAACTCCTGATCTCGCTCTGTAATAACTCCCCAGGAAGGCTCTAAAGTATCATCCACCTTAAGTTGAATGGTCAATACAGCCTTATCTCCGAGACCGAGGTCATCTGAAATATTACCATCTACATCAATAGTTCGAAGATAGAGGCCAAATTTTCCTTCAGTTTTCATTTCGTCAGGAATGTCGGTTAAAGAAACTATGATTTCAATAGGCTCTGATGTTTCCAATTGGTAGAAATCGGTATCGTAAAATGAATGGTTCCACCGTGGAGACAAGACCGCTTTAATTGCTTCGAGTACAGTCGTTTTGCTGCTATCACCTCTGCCTATTAAGCAAGCGATATTCCCAGTAAACTTTTGTGAAAAAGATTTAATACCACGGAAATTTTTAATGTCTAATTCAATTATTCTGCTCATCAGAGTAATCTTCCTTGTTTTCTTGATTTTCGTTACTTAGAAAGTCGTGTAGCTGTTTTAGCTTTTCAAGAACCTCATCAAATGTAATAACATCTACATCTTTCGAGTTTTTCCTGAATATCTCAAAGGATTTTTGCTCACTTTGCCCTTCAGGAGTCTTACCTATAACAAGAACACAATGAACAGAATAGGTTTCAATATCATAATTTCTTGTGTTTTCTTTGATTGTCGCAATTTCTTTTTGAAGCTTATACCTTTGATCCAGTGTTTGATTTAATGAACCTGATAATTCACTGGATGGTGAAAATACGCCTTCTCTGTATTCTGTTGCATTTAAGAGCTTTGCTTGGGGTTTCTTTATTTCAACAATGGCTGTATTGTTAGACTTAACATTTTTGCTAAGGAAGTCGGTTATTTTCTCTCCCTTACCAGAGAGCTTTCTCCCACCTACGGAAGCTTGATCTTGTATTTTTATTATAGGGTAACCAAAAAGGAGGTTTAATATAAACGGATTTTCTTGAAACAGATCTTGCCATTTATCTTCTGCAAGTTTCTTATCCATCATTCCAGAAAAAGCTAAAATAAGTTCTTCTAGTGTTACCAACTCTATCTCATTTTTCAGTCTTACGAGAGAGTGGCTATCCTCCCCGAGAATTTCCCTGGCATTGTTTGACACTGTTTTTATGATGTGCATTCTTTCGCTTGCAGATATATCAACGTTATCTATATCAGAACCCTTAGCAATCGATCTCTCAATATAAGTATCCTTAATATCGAGCGGTTTCTGGGGGTACTTTTCATCATCAATAAAATCGCACAATGCGTTATAAACAGAAGATGATTTAACTTTTCTTGCGGTTTTCTGAGTTGCATAGGAAACTCTGTTGAGTTGTTTTCGTAATTCATCAAACTCTGAAAACTCTAGTGTAAGCGTTCTCGTTTCATCGTCTATTTTAGTTATACCATTATTATCAATAACCAAATGTTTAAAGCCCATTGATTCAACAGTATGCGGTATAAACCTAAACTCCTTCAAAAAACCTAATCCATAATTGAAATCTTTTATAAATGCTGCAGGCAGTGCACCCAATAGCTCCTCTACTTCTCCTTGCTCCTCAGCTCCACCAAAACCAAAATTAGCTAAAGTTATGCTTTTTAGAACATCGTACTTTGGCTGCAAAAATTGTGGATGTGTTGCAAGCGTATTTAACGGGTAGATCTGTAAGTAATCGCTTTGTTCATTGACATCTATTAGGGGGATGACAAACGATTTTGTTTCGTCTTGATCTAACCCCGCGTCTTTAAGCTTTTCTGCTGGAGGAATGTAGCTAAAGCTGTTAAAACCCGGGTGATACTCTTCACAAAGTAATATACCTCTGGGCTGTTCTGGTATAATTGGATTTGCCATTAGTAGTCCCTCAACAACTCACGCTCTTAATCGTTTCACAAAAAATTGAATCAATGTCCACTTTGGATAAATGGAGACTAAATTTACTCCACTCTAAGAGCTCCGCAGCAAGCCAACACGAATTTGCCATTAACTTGGGGATATCAAATAAAAAACTCTATCTATCTTTCAAGCCGTGTAGCGCTTTATTAAGTAGCTCGTCTTTAACATTCAGCTCGGTTTCTAGTTGCTCGATTCTCGATTGCTTGCTATTACATTGTTTAGAAATCAATTCTTTTTCTTTAAGACAAGTCGATTTAACTTTATTCGATATATTAATCTTTTTCTCTAGTTCTAAAATTGACAGGTTTAGCAACTGCGCTTTATTTTGATTTTTCTCCAACTCTTGAATTTTGAATTCAAGTTGTTTTTCGATCTTACAACACTCTTTGTTCTTGGATTGTAACTCGGTGTACAACCGGCTGTTATCGCGACTTATTTCAGTGATTTCAGTCTGTTTTACTATCAGTGTTTGGTTCAACTGCCTAAGTTCAACCTGGAGTTGTTGAACTTGTTGTTCGTATTGTCGTTGCTCGCTTTCCCTTTGTTCTTTTATTGACTCCCTGTAGTGTTCCAGGCTATCCCGCGCGTGCTGATGCGCTTCTTTTAGAGATAGGAGCTGTTTATCCTTCTCTTTTTCAATAGCTTCCAGCTTGGCAGATTTAGTTGACGACTGAAAAAGCGCCTCTTTGAGAGATTTGTGCTCGTGTAGTAGTTCTTTAGTTTGTTTTTCAGTTTCAACTAATCTATCAGCTTTATCTTTATTTTCAATAACTTGTTCAGATAATTCTTTCTTTAGTTGACTATTGTCAGTCTCTAACTGCTCTATTCGATCATTAGAGGCTTTTTCAGAGCGCTGAATCACCTCTTTAGCTTCCTGGTGAAGCTTAGATGCAAGCTTGGCGATGACGTCTTTTATTCCCGCACTGAGAAGCGCTTCGTCTTCTAGTTGCACAACTTCATCGGCTTCCAGTTCCTTCAAATACCGGGAGATCGTGGTTTTCGACCCAGTATTGCCTAGCTCCACACGGATCGCATCTATTGAAGGATTAACTCCACGTGATTTCAATATATTATGAGCTTTTTCAACGTCATACCTGGTGATACCTGATCGTGCCATTTTTAGTCTCTCGGATTATTTGATACTGTGGTACGTATTATGTATATACATACTATATTGAAATAAGAAGGAGTTCAAAATAAATGGATATTAACAATTGATAATAGCGAGTTATCACATGTTAGATCGCTTTTCGCGTATAATTGGGTTAAACCTGGTATGAATACCTATTTTCACTCAGGATTGGCACCATGAGGCAAACTTCAAAGATTGATCAGTACCTCCACGCGGCAACTCGTGATAATACGCGTAGGAGCTATCAAAGCGCAGTTACCCACTTTGAAGTCACCTGGGGTGGTTTTTTACCGGCTACGGCCAACAGCATGGCCGAATATCTAGTTTGCTATGCTGAAAGTCTGGCATACAACACATTAAAACAACGCTCGGCAGCCTTAGCACAATGGCACATTGAACAAGGATTTCCTGATCCCACAAAAAGCACACTGGTTAGAAAAGTCCTGAAGGGAATTCGTGAACTACATCCCTACCCCACCAAACAAGCAAAGCCATTACAACTTGAATCACTCGCGCAAATAGTGGCTCACTTAGATCAGGAAATTTTACATTCACCTCATATGTTGCGTTGCTACCGAGACAAGGCCTTACTCTTATTGGGATTCTGGCGAGGTTTTCGAAGCGAAGAGTTATGCCGACTTTCAGTAGAGGGTATCGATATGACACCCGACCAAGGATTGACGCTTTTTATGTCACGTTCGAAAGGTGATCGACATTCAATTGGTCGAAGCTATTATGTGCCTGCACTGACGCGATTGTGTCCAGTGAGCGCATATGTAGATTGGGTCCAAACCGCGCAAATCAAACAGGGGCCTGTTCTTCGGCGTATCAACCGCTGGGGGCAATTAGGTAATAATCCACTCAATCCCAACAGTATTATCCCCTTGCTTAGATCGCTCTTTAAAAAAGCGGCCATTGAAAGTCCTGAGGAATATTCAAGTCACTCCCTCAGACGAGGGTTTGCATCATGGGCATCAGCGAATGATTGGGACCTCAAATCACTCATGGAGTATGTAGGATGGAAAGATCCGAAGTCAGCCCTCAAGTACATTGAAACAACTCAACAACAAGCGCAGTTTTCTCCTCCTGGACTGCCCTCGAACATCGATTAATTGTACTCAAACATTCCCCCAGTTTCACGCCTCCTCACTCGAAAACCTATGAATAGATTTGCTATTGGTGTATGACTACCTTGTCCATCGTGATCAGAGAAACACGGTTCATTATACAAGAGGAGCTTGTGTCAGCTTTAAAGCTCTCTGCGGCCTCAAAAAGTTAGTGACTATCACAACTATTCAACCACAAGTCTGTATAGACTTTCTTAACCCTGTTTGTCAGACTAGTTATTGCTTTGTTTTAACCCTTTCAAAGCGACAAAGACACAACAAACTGTCAATGATAAGCTGATCCAGATATTCACAAAGAGCCCATTATATGAAAACTAAACTCCATGAATTGGCGACCTCTATTTCCAAAAAATTAGATTCTGAAGCAGATTTTGATGCCTCGCCTCTGCTAGATGGTCTATCGCCACCTGAAATTGCTCACTTGATTGAGGCGCTTCCTACTAGATTCAGAAGGTCGCTATGGTCGGCTCTTCCCCATATTCATCAGGGCGAAGTACTTCTTGAGATACATCGCGATATTCGGCGTTGGTTAATCCAGCAAACACCGGATCAGGAACTGCTTGCCTGCCTGACATCGTTGCAGATAGATGAATTGGCCGACATTGATGAAGACCTTCCTGAATCCGTGGTCGGCGCTATGGTTGGGTTGATGGATAACCAGCGACTACAACGGTATAACCTGGTTAAGGATTTCCCGGATGATAGTGCTGGCGGCCTAATGGATACTGACGCCACTGCGATACGCGCTGATGTCAGTTTAAAAGCGGTTCATCGTTATCTTTGTCAACTGCGCCGAAAAGTTGGGGAATTGCCAGAACATCTCGACAGTCTGGTGGTCATAGATCGCAATCATCGAGTACAAGGCAGTTTGTTACTCAGCGATCTAGTATCACTAAACAATCAATTGCTGGTCTCTCAGGTAATGAGCTCTACGGCGCCGTTGATAGATTCGCTAACGCCGGCAAGCCAGGTAGCACAACTATTCAAAGACCGAGACCTTATCTCGGCTACTGTGGTCGATGCAGATAACCAATTGCTTGGCAGGATCACGGTGGATGATATTATCGACGTGTTACGCGATGAATCTGATAGAGAAATCTATAGCAAAGCGGGCCTTAGCAAAGATGCTGATATGTTCGCACCGGTCATCAAAAGCGCGCTGAAACGCGCTATCTGGTTGGGGACAAATTTAGTCACTGCTTTTATCGCTGCCGGCGTTATCGGATTGTTCGAAGCTTCAATAGAGCAATTGGTAGCGTTAGCGGTACTAATGCCGGTAGTTGCCAGTATGGGCGGAATTACGGGCAGTCAAACGCTAACACTTGTAACCCGCGGAATAGCGCTGCAACAAGTGGGTTATGCCAATATTGGGCAACTAACGCGACATGAACTCAAAATCTCGACATTAAACGGGCTATTATGGTCGCTGGTGGTGTTTTTAGTGGCTAATTTTTGGTATCAGGATTGGCAGCTGGGGTTGGTATTTGCTGTCGCCCTTTTGGCGGTGAGTCTCGCGGGTACATTCTCAGGCGCGGTCATACCACTATTGCTAAAAAAAATGAGGATCGATCCTGCCATTGCAGGCGGCGTTGTTTTGACAACCATCACGGATGCTGTTGGCTTCTTTATATTTTTGGGGGCGGCAAGCCAGTTTCTTCTTTAAATCGAAAAATGGTGGAACAATCAAGCCGATAGCTCAACATGATTAACTCCATTTCAAATAGATTGCTGGATAGGGTGACTATAAGTATTGATAGGGATATCTTATCAAATTGTAAAATTTAAGGCATGTACACTGAATCACTACTTTTGTCATACTGGCCTAAGGAGATGTGCTTCTTGCTTCGCAATCTTTCTTGTTAATAAATTTGACGGAGTAAGTAAACATTGCGATAAAATGCTTGAAGGTTTATAAATGTCAGCGGCCACCGATATAATCATTAGTTGAGAAAAAGACGCCCAGCAATTATTTCATTTATAACCTCACGTCGGTTTGCCCAATCCTCCCAAAGGGGAATGCTAAATTAGCTCTGCTAAATTAAAAGGAAATCAGACATGAAGAATAAGTTGGCAGTTTTTGTTGAAGGCAATTATTTCGTCAAACAAGTAGGTCGACTATGGATAGAATATTTTCAAAACAAGCGTTCAGGCGCGACTCCCAGCCTCTCTTCAAAACAATTCGCTGCGCTACTTAAGCATATTGTCGAGGAGCATTTGGAAATATGCGACAGAGAGCTTTATCGAGTATATTTTTACGATCAGTCCATCTTTAGTTGGGCCGTTAGCAACCAACTAACCAAAGAAGATAATATTACAATACAGAGTACACTTGAAAAACAGCTCCTTTTTAATAGAGTATTTATGACAGGTTTAATTAAAGAATTAAATATCGAGAGAAAATATAAAATTCGGCGTTCAAAGATATCGCCACTTGAAATTAGAGGACCAAAAAAAACATTCGAAGAAGACTCCAGATTACTTGAGCAAGGTGCGGATGTACTTGGACAAGAAAGCTTGTCACTTGATTTTAATCGGTTCACCTCCGATATTCTAATTTCACACGATATGACAACCAGTGCGTTGCGAAAAACGGCAGACACGTTTGTGCTGATTACTGACGATCTTCGTTTTACAGACTCAAGCTCTGAACTCCGAGAGCTTGGACTAGAAATAATTATAGAGCCACTGTCTAACCAACTAGATTATACGATTGAAAAGCACTTTGATTGGATTAGCCAAGTCGATATAGTCAAAGCTTTAAGAAATTTGACGGAGTATAGATTGCAAAAAGAGCCTGATTGGTGGGATGCGGAAGAGTCTTAAACCATAATTTATGATCATTTGGCTTAATATCTAACCGCTCGAGTACATTTCACGACATCATTAAAACGGCCAAGCCCATAACAGCATCGGTACGCTCACTGCGACGACAATAACTTCCAGTACCAGACCCAGTCGCCAGTAATCGCCAAAACGAAACCCTCCCGGGCCAAGTATGAGCGTGTTGTTCTGGTGACCGATAGGCGTTAAAAACGCGCATGATGCACCAACGGCAATAGCCATTAGAAAGGCATCTGGATTGACCCCAAGCTGACTTGCTGTACTGATGCCAATCGGACACATTACCGCTGCTGTTGCGACATTGTTCATCAGATCGGATAAGAACATGGTCACTACCAACAATAACACCAATGCAGCTATTGAGTGACTTTGCGCGACATTGTCCAGCAGAAACTGCGCGATCAAATCAGCTGCGCCGGTCGTGGACATAGCATCCGCGACAGGGAGCATGGCCGCCAGTAGTACTACAACAGGCCAGTCGATCGAGGTATAAATCGAACGTATGGGTACTATGCCAAAAACAATAAAGGCCAACGCTCCAGCAACAAACGAAACTGATGCAGGCATTATTCCAAATGCCACGGCCGCCACAATTATGGTCATGAGCAAAGAAGCAGTGAGCGCCTGCCCTTTTATTGGAACCCTGATATCACGCGTGGCCAACGGCAAACAACCAAACTGAGACGCAAAACCTGATATTGATTCAGGGTTGCCTTGTAGAAGCAATACATCGCCCTCCTTAACCGGTGTAGAACGTAAACGTTTGACTGAACGCCGGCCCTGGCGAGATATGGCTAGCAAATTAATGCCGTAGCGGGTACGTAATTCAATATTGGCCGCAGAACGATTAACCAATGCAGCGCCAGGCATGACCACCAGCTCCTGCACGACAATTTCTTCTGGCTTGCTGGTGTCGATATCGAAGTCTTTTTCTTGTGTTTTTCCAACAGGTTTGTTCAGTTCTGTATTTGGTAGTGTTTCACTCTCCTGTTCATCGCTGACTGGGACGTCTTCTTCTAGTTTAAGACCGAGACTTGAAAGTGCTTTAGGTAAAGATTCTGGCTCAACCTCAATAACAAGAAGATCACCGTCTCGCAAAATCCTTCTGGGATTTGGAGCTGTAAGTCGTACATCGCGACGTATCATAGCGATGATCTGGGCGTCGGCCTTATCAAGCAATTGTTCGACTTCTCGTAGGTTCATGTTTTCTGCTTTACTGCCCGAAACAATACGAACTTCACTGAGATAAGCACCTGTATCGAAGCTACTAGATTCGGACTGCTGTCGCGCAGGCACTATTCGCCAACCTAATACGCCGACAAAGATAACACCAAATAGAGCAACTGAAATGCCAACCGGTGAAAAATCAAACATGGAGAAACTACTCATTCCATTTGATTCTCGAAAACCTGAGACCACTAGATTAGTGGGTGTGCCTATTAATGTCGTCATGCCACCGAGAATTGAGGCGAATGCTACAGGCATTAGAACTTTACCAGCAGGCAGATCGTGCTTAGCAGCCATCTGAATGGCAATAGGCATAAGTAAAGCCAGTACACCGACATTATTCATGAAACCTGATAACAAGGCTGCTAGGCAGGTTAGTGCCAGTATGCTCAACGTTGGACCGGACGACGCTGGCAGTAGGTGCTTTGCCAGTACATCTACTGCCCCAGATACCCGCAACCCATAACCTAGAACCAGCACACTAGCCACTGTAATTACTGCAGGGTGACCAAATCCGATAAAAGCTTCACTTCCAGGCACCAAACCCGTAAAAACACAAGCAAGCAGAGCCGCCATGGCTACCAAGTCATGCCGCCATCGGCCCCATAGAAACGTGGCCATGGTTATCACTAGTAGCGAGATAATCACAATTTGATTAGGTGACATAGTATTCGGACTTTGTGTGTGTAATTCTTAGCATTAAACACCTCTAATACCGTTAATGAAAACCGTTGAAATTGAAATGTCAGCGTCATCTAGTAGCGGCAGCTTTGTAGGTAAATTTACTTTTTCACTAATTCAAATTTTTTTCGTCAAGTGGTCGGTTCATTTTTAATAAACCGCCTTAATTGTCGTTGATACAATTCTTTTTCTTTCTGTAGGGCTTCATTCTGCTGCATTAACTCAACTACCATAGCGACGGCAACCCAATCAATCTCGAGATCCCGGTGTAGACGTAACGCCTTTTTGATCCAATAAATGCCACCGGTATCAAATTGCCATTGATCATAACTGATTTTCTCTTTATTTCTATTCACTGGAGTGACAATACCATACTCGACAATTTCAACAATTAGTTGGTCTTCAATGTCTTCACACAGGCATAATTCATTAAAAGAAATACTCAATAATGTTTCACTCATGATTTAGCACTCCATTCTTTTCTTGGATTAATTGTTTCGCTCTTAGCTAGTTCTTGCCATAACTGTTTGCCTTTTTCACTGGTTTTAGCTGGCATAATCACTTTGACAATCGCTAGCATATCTCCGTTGTGATTTTTTGTTTTTAAGCCTTTCCCCTTCACTCTCAATTTATCGCCGGATTGAGAATCAGAAGGGATAGAAAGATTAATATTTCCATCTAGTGTAGGGACATTTATCTTGGTACCTAGTGCAGCTTCCCAGGGCGCTAGCGGGATAGTGATGATAATGTTGTGTCCCTGCACTTCAAATATTGGGTGTGGCGCAACCCGAATATGTAAATACAAATCACCAGCAGTCCCCCCATTATAGCCGGCTTTGCCTTGTCCTTTCAGGCGAATTCGCTCACCATCCACTACGCCTTGCGGTATTTTTACATTTAAATGTTTTTTTAATGAAGCCGTTTGAGTATATTCATCCGCTGGCAGATTGAATGCGACTTGTTTTTGGCTTTCTTTAAGAGTTTCCTCTAAAAGTAGCGGCAATTCTATTTCAATATCCTGACCTCTAACACTACGAGATTGATTAAAGCCAGACTGACCAAAGGGTTGTCCTCCCCCAAATACGGTTTTAAAAAAATCGGAAAAATCTTCGTCAAACTGTGCTCCCCCTTGAAAACCAGTATCATGGGATGCTTTCCACCCCGGCGGTGGTTTAAATCCTTGTTTAGACTGGGCGCCATACTGACGTATCTGATCGAACTCAGCTCTAAGCTGCTCATTTTTTAGCACCTGGTAAGCCTCGGCGACTTCTTTAAACTTGGCTTCTGAGCCTTTCTCTGGATTCATGTCCGGATGATACTGATGAGCGAGCTTACGATAGGCCTTTTTGATTGCCTTGGAATCGGCATCCGGCTTCACGCCGAGTATTTGATAATAGTCTTTAAATTCCATTAAATAATCCTGGTCAAGTTTTGAAACTGAAATTGGTAATTTAAATGCTCCTACATCACTGCCTCACATTCTGCGACTATATTTATTGTTCGGCACTTGCTGTGGACCAAGCTGACAACTTGTTGTTCTGGATTGAGTTACGAGATTCGCTTCCTTAAGCTGGGTTTCACCCTTTTACCGCATTAATAGCATACCTACCCCTTTTTATTGATGGAGCTGTACGTCTAATTGTTCGACTAATGCTACCCAATCAGCATCTTCTCTAATCGAATCCTCTATAAAAGAAATCTGTGCGGGCGACCAAAAGGAAGCCTGCTCAATGCGCTCATGCTTCTTTAAGTGATTTGACGATATAAAGGCGTCAATTTGTTCGGGTGTAGAAGGCAAGCCGAGCTGTTCGAATAAAGTTTGCATTGTGTAATGATTACTGTAATCCATCAGGATCTCCTTTATGGGTCTAGCCGATCGAAAAAATCACATTTAATTATCATTTTTAGCTTTCCCCCAAAAGCCCTGTTCGAGCTGTTTTTTGTAATTGATACTCGCGCTGATATCTTCACCGCTAACCGCTTCAAATGAAATTGAAGGAGAAAGTATATACTCAATCACCCAGCCTGCCTGCATTTCTTTTTGAGAATTGATAGTCGTGCCATAACTCACATTTAGACGATCACTAATTTGAGCGCCAATATCAATTCTTGTACTGTCAGCACTAGTTTTACTGGATACGCTTAAATTCTTAATACCAAGAGCAGCACCAATTTTTTGTGCGATGATATTCGCGCCTTCAACACCGATACCGATAGCGGCGTTTGCTAGTGCATTCCCTTCGCTCTGTGACAATGATTCGATGGAACGCCCAGTTAGAAGTAAAGCAAGGATATTTTCTTCGGCCATAGCGGGTGTAGAGTAAAGGGTTAGCCGCGGATTAGCGAGTGAACCGTCAGCGATGATTCCGACTTTAATCTCATCGATAGTCCGCGAGGCCTTAAACTGAATGCCTGGATTTTCAGCCGTTCCTAGAAATAATAGTTGGCCTTCTTCAATAACTAATTTTTGTTTATACGCTTCAAATGTACCATTTTTCAAATCCAGATGGCCATTGAGCGACAATGCCTTATTCAATTGAGCTTGGGCGACAAGAGCACCGTTAATACCACTATTTACCCCAACTCCTTCAAAATGCACTCCTGGGCCAGTGAGCAATGACAACACGACGTTATAATCAAATACCGTGGCCTTGCTTTCTGATTGCCCAATAAGGTTTTGATCGGAAGAAACTTCTATCGCTTGTTTAGGTAGCGCTGAAATTTTTAGTTTAGCTTGATCAACAACAATTTTGCCGTCAACGTTAAAATGATTATTGACGAAGGTTGCGCTCAGATTCGGCGAGATAATCACCTTGTTGTTTTCATCGTAAACCAGAGTGACCTTATCTCCGACCAGCTTTAAGGATGCTGAAAAATCTGGACCAAGTGTCGCGCTACCCTTCAAATTTAACTCATCTGTGCGGTTTCTCAGACGCCCCTGAATAGTCATTCTCTCATTGTCATTGGTGACATTAAGGAAGCTATCCTTAATATCGACTCCAAGATCTTCGAGCGTAAAGTGATTTACCGCGAGCCTGCCCTTTCCTTTTATTAAAGGTGATTTCCAGGTACCGGATAGCACTGCTTTCTCAGTAAAATTTAGATCCATGATGTCGATGTTATTACGCCACTGTTTCAACCAGTCAAATTGACTGACAAATAGATCAATGCTGCCGTTAATTTTAGAATCTGGCATTATCGGCCAGATAGAAGCAATCTCGACAGCGATGTGATCGTTCTCAAGCAAGTTTAATTTTAACTCGCTGGTAAACTCTTTTTTTCTTAAGTCAACATCCAGTTTTAGCTCGGGGATAGCGTAAGCGGTTTTTGCTTCATTACTTGTTGCATCCAATAAAGCCCAGTTAATATTCTTCTGAACTAGCTTAAAATCCATCGCTTCGCTCGACTTCAAGTCTATCAGTAATTGACCTTTCGGCATATTGAGGGCAGTAATCCAGTCAGCTGACTTTAACAACTGTTGTTGCTCAAGCCAGCTGACACTAACCTTGTGCGCCGGTGTGTCCTTAAGACTTTGAATAGATAGTTGCTGCCATACGGATTCGGTTTGAAATGATTTAATACGTAATTCTGGGACGAGTAGTTCAAGCCGTAATCTTTCTAACTGATCGGCATTACCGGCTAAATCTGCCGAACCGTCGATGGCGCCATACACATGAATTTCTGGTGACGGCAAGTAAGCACTAGCGATATTAGCTAGTGGTGATAACGGCCAACGTTCGAATTGTAGATCAGCCGACCATTGATGCGCGGAATATCTCCCGGAAACACAGACTTTACCCGTATTTTTCAAGCACAGATTTTTTACTTGCCGGTGCGTTCCCAAAACAATCTTGTCGGCACTAAGTGAAAAATCTGTCGATGCCAAAGGTAGAAAAGCATGAACGTCGTCTGCTGTCCATTGAGTGACTCCGCTCTCATTTTCCAGATTTCCATTCAGCGTGATTTGCGCCTGCTGGAGTTTACTATCTAAATTATTCTTGGCCGGTAAAGTAGTTAGATTTCGATCACTGAAGATCAGCTTTTTGACCAATGTTGAAAATACTAATTGGTGTTTTCTAGCATTTCCTTTTACCGAAAGATTTGGTTGTTCGAACATAGACTGTCCAAACTGGATGTCTTTCGCCTGTATTCTTCCATTCCAGGATTTGTCCAGCGTGACGTTCCAGGCAAGATTATTAGTCGCAAAAACAGGATGTTGAATGGTGCCTGCGCGGCCCTGAGTAGTCACGCTCCAGTTATCATGATGGTAGGAATAATCTACGTTAATACTAAAGTCCCTCAATGCCAGGTCGATCGGTAGGTCCAACCGGTCAGCGCCCAATTCAGCGTTCAGTTTTAATGAATCTAGTGCTTCTGGTTGTATCCGCATACTGCCATTGAGTTTGCCTGATAATTCTCCAACTTGAAGCTTGTGACTTTGCAACTGAACTGTGTCGTTATTAAAAGTCACATTCAGACTCGACACAACTGGCCAATTTTTGTCCGATGATTGAGTCGGTGGAAAGCGATTATCGACAAAAAGAGAAGGAAATGAATCACGTAATAGTTTTTCGCTTAGCTCCCCACCGATGAGCAGATCAAACTGCGATTGTTTATTCCTGGTCCTTAGATCCGGTCCGCTAACTGTGCCACTAAGCTTAACCTTTTTAAACTGTTGCCAACTGCCGATGATACTGAGATCTGCATTGAAGCTTGGCCAGTTCATTTCAAGGCGCCCTCTTAATTCGTCCAGCGATAACTCTTGCTGGCGTAGGGTAACTTTTTGGCTCTTCCCCTCCCAAATCATATTGCTAATATACGGGCCCTGACTCCAATGCCAATTGCCGCTCGATTCGAGCTCGATAGGAAAAATAGTGCTTAGTTTGAAACGGGATTGCACATTCAATTTGCCTTCTGATGAAAACGCGAGAGACAGATTTGGACTGTTAAGCTTTATATCGAGCTGGTGACTCCAATCTTTATTAGGCTTAAATTTTCCCGCTCCCTGAAATTCGAATTGGTCTGTTTTAAGAGACAATTTCTTGAAGGAAAAAGCAGACCGCTGATACTTAAGCCGTTTTAGTTGAATACTACTAAAGGTATTTTCAGTCACGAGTAAATCGTCACCCTCAAATTTGTTTAGCCTGACTTGATTAACTTTAAGGGAACTTATGTCTAACGCAAATGGCAGTTCAAATTGCGGTAGATCGGGCAGTTCACCCTCCTTTGAAGGTTCCCTATTGCGTCGATGACTACTAATTATCACGCTCGATACATCGATAGAGTCACAATTCAACACCGATTTAAATAAATCAAACCACTCACATTGTAGTGTTATCTGGGGCACTTTAACGGTAAGATCCGGTTGCCGCCAATAAGAGTCTTGAATCAACAAAGTGTCATTCAGTCGACCGCTGATCTCTCGAACCGATATGGCTTCGGGCTGAAAACTCTTAAGATGATTCCAGGCCCACTTAACTCCAGCTTCAGTTGTATAGACCCAAGCGCACAAACTTGTAATAATCACCAGTCCAGCAATTAGCGTCAACAACGACCATTTCAGAAATCTTTTCATAAGCCGTTTCACAAATCGGGACCTATGGTAATGTGCCAGCTTAGGTCTTCTTGACCATCAAGTGCTTTGGCCAAATCCAGACGAACCGAGCCTACGGGTGTTATCCAACGCAATCCTGTTCCGACGGAACGATGAATATCGATATCCTGCCAGTCATTAAAAGCATTGCCCTGATCGGTAAAAACTGCCCAGCGCCAGTTTGAACTAAATTGCCAATCAAGCTCCAGGCTAGAGGTTAACAAATGTTTTCCGCCGAGTATTAAACTATCAATATCTTTTGGAGCAAGTGACTGATAATCGTAACCTCGCACAGAAACATCACCGCCGGCGAAGTAACGAAAATCGGTAGGCATCGATGTATTGAAATGTTCAATATTCATTTTGGTGAACCCGGCTCTTCCGCGAAACAGTAATCTCCAATCCTCACTTAGCGCCCAGATGCTTTTTATATTTTGTTCAATTTGAAAAAACTCGATGTCCGGCTCGCTGAGCTGCTTGGCACCAAAATGAATTTCACTCATCCAACGCCAACCTGTTTGCGCAGAAAAAGGATCGGTGACGCTATAGTAGTTAGTTTGCCAGGATGGGATCAAATAGTTGAGGTTACTGATGATGCTGGAGTCGGTAGTGATGTTTTCAGTCGCCAATGCAAGCGCCCATTGGCTTGACCAATGTTCATTAATTTGATTTATCAATCTCGATTCATAGGCGCTGATCTTGCTACGCGCCAGGTTGTCATCTTTTATTCGATAGCTCACTCGGTTTAACCATGCACTCTTTTGATTGTCTAGTGGGATCTTGTATTGAAATGCTGTGATCGTCTCGATTTTACTTGAATCGATACTCAACAAATAATTATGCCCCCTGTCATTAACTTGCCTGTCCAACCAGCTTACGCCGATTTTTCCACCAGTATCGGTACCGTAACCTAAAGTCGTTTTAAACTCATATTTTTCTATATCTTGTAAAGCAATTGTAATATCGACAAGATACGTTTCGCGGTTTACCGTTTGGTCGATGGTGACCAGATTGAAATAGCCCGACCTGTTGAGTGCCTGTTGGCTTTTAATGATATTTTCGTACTGATAGATCTCTTTGGGTTGAACAAAAAGATATTTGCGCAAGAAAGCTTGTGACAGACTACTCCCACTTAATTCAACCTTGCCTAAGTAATAACGCGCGCCAGTTTTGAGCAACCATTTCACATCCGCTATGGACTTGCTTACATTGATATCCATGCGACTGATCTCAAACTGCGCGTCGAGAAACCCAGACTCAATCGCTCGTTGAAGCAGCTGGTTCTTATATTGCTCGTATGTTCCATGATTGACGGTTAGCCCTTTAGTGAAAGGATGTTTTTTTACTATTTGAATGAGCGGCTGATAGTCACTGCCCGGTCCTTGTAGTTGCAGGTCGATTTGGTGCCACTGAGTGGCTTGATTGAGCTCGATAGTGAGTGTCCATTCATTCTGTTTCTGGTCATTCTGTTGTTGTGTCCGAGATAGGCTAATTGTTGGCCGGTAGTAACCTAATGCCTGTAATGCTAGCTTAGCTTTCGCACGAATATATTCTGCAGATCGGGGGAAACCTAGTGTTGAGTTGGGTATGAGTTCTTTATTGACGCCCAGATGCAATTCAATATTGGTCTTAATTTCAGCGGAAACACCTGAAATTTCTATTCGAGTTCCTGCGGAGGTAATATTATCAGTGCTTGCCCAGGCTACGCTGAGAAATACCAATATGAGTAACGTGAAAGTAAAGCACAACAGAATTCGAGTCATTGCGTAGCTATCTCTACAATGTTCTATAGTTTATAACTTTTACAGGTCTGAATCTCACCGTATTCAACAAATAGGCAAGATATCAAATTTCTATAACTGATTGATTTACTCTCGAGTAACAAATGCACGATTAAAAAGCCCAATAAAAATAACTACATTCTGCATTTCTAACTATATGGGGAAGAACCATACTCTGGAGTCGTTGGAAATGAACATTTCGACGTTTTACCAATGAACATGATTACCCCAAAAAGATAGCCATTAAATAGTTCAAACTAAACGATGCGTAGTCGGTATTCTAACTGATTTTGTTTAATAAGACTCATAATAATGTGATATGGTTACCACGTCTTTTAGCCAGCCGACTGAATTCAATATAGTGTCGCTTTGCGAGATGAACAACATTAGCTGGCCACTTTTCGTTTAAAACCCTATTTATACAAATCTGTACTATTTTTTTTCGAAAATACGGTTTTCAAAACTGATCATATGAGGTTGAACTGATGAAACTAGCAATTCTTTCTTGTGGCCCCGACTCTTATAGCACGATGAGATTAAAAGAAGCGGCTTCGATTCGTGGGCACAAAGTAAAAGTACTTAATACACTCAAATTTGCTATTGACTTGCAACGTGGCGAACCAGACCTGTATTACCGCCAAAAAGTCTTGAGTACCTATGATGCTGTTCTACCCAGAATTGGCGCTTCCATTACCTACTATGGCACGGCCGTGGTGCGGCAGTTCCAGGAGATGGATGTTTTTTGTGCAAATACCGCACACGGTATCAGTAATTCACGGGATAAACTTCGAAGCTTGCAAATATTGAGTCGTCACCACTTAGGTATTCCGCGAACCACATTTGTTAGAGATAAGATGGATGTTTTGCCTGCCATTGAACGTGTTGGCGGCGCGCCAGTCGTGATAAAACTAATAGAAGGTACGCAAGGTATCGGCGTGCTATTAGCAGAAACGGTGAACGCAGCAGCATCTATTATTGAATTACTTCAGAGCCAAAAACAAAATGTATTAATCCAAAAATTTGTCGCTGAAAGTAAGGGCAAAGATATTCGAGCATTTGTTGTAGGTGACCGAGTAGTTGCTGCAATGCGACGGGTTGCACAAGGTCAGGAGTTTCGCAGTAATGTCCATCGTGGCGGCGTTGCAGAAGCGGTCGAGCTTTCTGAAGAATATGTAGAAACAGCGGTCAGGGCGGCACAGATTTTGGGACTTCAAATCGCTGGTGTGGATATGTTAGAAGGTAAAAACGGACCTCAAATAATGGAAGTTAATTCCTCTCCTGGGCTCGAAGGCATTGAAACCTGTACTGGATTAGACGTTGCAGGCAGTGTGATTGAATATATCGCTGCGCAGGTAGATTTTCCGGAAATTGATGTTCGCCAACGACTGACTGTTAGTAAAGGATATGGCGTGACAGAAATCTACATACCGGATGGTTCAGAGTTTGTCGGCAAGACAATTACAGAAACAGATTTACGAGAGCAGGACATCAATGTTCTCACACTCTATAGAGGGAATAAGGTGATTCCTAATCCGCGTAATGATCGCATTCTTGAGGCGAACGACAAATTACTTTGTTTTGGCAAGTTGGAATCCATGCGACATATGGTACCTGTTAAAACGCGTCGATTGCGTCGTCCCCAAATTAAGGTAATACCGGAAGAAAGCTTCGTCAACGACGAGTCTGATCACGAGTGATGTTCCATTTTTTACAGAAGCGGAAATGTTCTATCTCAATAGCCAATGGTAATACTATTTAGGTATTTAAGCGTTTTATGGTGCCACTAGTTGACATTTTGACTGGCTTATCGGTGGGACTTTTTGTCCATTCTTTGCCATATTTTTAACTTAGTTATTTTCTCTAAACTTGCGAGGTGATTTTGATGATTTTTCGACAACTATTTGAACGTGAGTCTAGTACTTATACCTACCTTGTTGCTTGTGAAAAAACTCACCACGCCGTTTTGATAGATACCGTTAAAAGCGAGGTGAATCTTTATCTTCAACTGCTAGAAGAACTCAGTCTGAAACTCGTTTTTGTATTAGATACCCACACGCATGCAGACCACATTACAGGCGCAGGAGCATTGCGCGATGCTGCAGGAGCAATCTCGCTACTTGGCAAAGAGGCAAACTCAAACTGTGTTTCTCAAACAATTTGCCACAACCAAATAATTCACATAGGAAAGATTGATCTTAAAGCTCTATACACCCCTGGACACACCGATGATTCCTATAGTTTTGTCATCGAAGAAGAGCAACAGCCTTATCTATTTTTCGGCGATACTTTGTTGATTCGCGGTACCGGCCGTACCGACTTTCAAAACGGTAATGCTGCAGAACAATACGATAGTCTGTTTCGTCACTTACTAAAGCTACCGGATAATACTCTGGTTTACCCCGGCCATGATTATAAAGGTTGGACGGTAAGCACCATAGCTGAAGAAAAAGAACATAACCCTCGCTTACAGGTGCGGGACCTTGCGAGCTATGTAGAACTGATGAACAACTTGAAATTACCGAACCCTAAAATGATGGATATTGCAGTGCCTGCGAATCTTGCTTGCGGGAAAAATGAGAGCAGTACTAAGCTATGAATATGAAACACTTACAAATCTTTGTCACTTTTTTTCATAAATCGCAACTGCATGCTGCAGTTGCGATGCTTTACACACGGCCAAAATTGAAATCGCTTCATTAGAAAGCGAGTTAAATAGTAATGTTTCAAACTAAATCATTTCTTATTCCACTTTTGTCGAGATATCAACTCCAAATGAGCGTCGGAACAAACTTAACTCTTTTAGATTTCGTAGAGTAAGCTTAAAATCCAGGTGAATCCTATCCCCATAATAAACGTCAAAGGTATTCCAACTCTAAGAAAGTCCGTAAATTTGTAACCGCCTACGCTGTAGATTAGTAAATTAGTTTGATAACCTATTGGCGTCGCATAACTCATATTGACACCGAATAATACAGCCAGAACAAATGCTTCCGGGGCTGCCCCTAGTTGTTGCGCGATGTTAATTGCGACCGGAGTGCCAATCACTGCAGCGGCAGTATTCGATACCATATTGGTTACTATGGCCATTAAAAATATAAGCGCCGCTAATATTGAAACAGACGACATGCCGTCTGTTAGCGCTAGAAACTGGTGACTTAAGAATACGTCTGCACCGGTCACTATCATCGCTTTACCCAGCGCTAAACTAACAACAATGATCATTATCACTGCAGGATTGAGTGCTTTTCCTATTTCTCGCCAAGTGATACAACGCGTTATGAGCATTAATCCAACACCGCCCAGCGAGCTAATCGAAATAGGCAACAAATGCAGAGCAACAAGGACTACTACAAGAAACATGATCGTAAGTGCCAAGGGCCCCTTATGAGATGCTGTAATACTGATGCTACTACTCAACAACAGCAATCGACTGTTATCTTTCAGTTTTTGGAGTTTTTCCTTGGTTCCTTGAACCAGCAGAATATCGCCTCTATGCAGTTTGATATCTGAAATGGCTTTTGTAATATCTTGCGATTGATACAGCCTGTGTAACGCTAACACCACCAAATTGTGTACTTCCGCAAAACGTGATTGTTTGAGCGTGCGACGATCTAAAGTAGAACCATCAGTCACCAAGACCTCTGCAACTATTTGGTCGTCGTTGGCCAGTGCTTTAGATTGTTCAACCGGATTTTCCTGGTCATTCATATTATACAATTGCGCTTTGTACAAGCGACTGAACTCGATTAGCTCTTCAGCCGTACCGCTGATAATTAATCCGTCGCCGCTTTTGAGCGTCACTGTCGGTAAAGTGATTAATTGATTTTGACCGCGTAAAATCCGTGAAACTTTAACTTTGTGGTTGCTTAGTTTCAATGCCTCGGCCAAAGTTTTTCCGTTGACGCTACTCTCTTCAGATAAGATTAGCATCGCTTTAAATATTCTGGTTTCTTTGTGGCTAAGCGGAAGTTCTCTCGAAGGCAATATAAGGGGGGCAATAAAAATCAGGTAGAGCAGACCAATACCACCAACAATCATTACCGGCAAGACAAAATCAAACATTTCAAACTGGTGGCTACCAAGGTCCCGAGCAATAGAAACGACTAACAGGTTTGTCGATGTACCGATAGTCGTCGACATACCACCAATCAGCGTTGCCAGCCCCATAGGGAGCAATATTTTGGATGGCGATTGTTGGCAGCTGATCGCTACACTGATTAACACCGGAATTAACATCACGACAATGGGCGTATTATTTAAGAAGCTGCTTAACACCGCACTGATTATCAAAGTCAATCCCAGTAAAAGTCTGGGATGGCTTTTCCAATGACTTGATAAAAACGTGATTAAAGGTTTCAGTGCGCCGCTAGTTTCTATGGCTCGTCCCATTATCATTAACGAGCAAATTGCCAGTAGGGCTTCATGCCCAAATCCCATAAAAAAATCGGCTGGATTAAAAACGACCATCTCGGCGCTTTTAAACGGAAACAAGTGAAAACCTATTGCTAAGATGAAAAGGACTAATAAGCTTGAAGTTTCTAGTCGTATTTTATCCTGCGCGAAAAGGATAAACGATAAGAGTATCAACAGTAGTGTTGCAAGTGCATGTGAATTAAGTAGTTCTGGCATAGGTTAGTTCTAGCCTTTTGGTGATTTTGTCCGCACATAAACGGTGATTTTGATTAGTCTGTCACACCTATCAGATGAAGAGAGCAATCGTAGACCTCACTCCAAAAAATACCCTAATGAGAATCAACGATTCTAAAGAACCGCAATCTTAATCTGGAGATTGTTCGACAATCGAATCTAAGATCTTCTCATTGTTTTTCTCAATTAGAACTTTACCAACTCGATGCTTTTTCATTTCCATTAAGGTAAATCGATAGCCGTACTTTTCGATTATTTCACCGACCTCGGGTAATTCTTCTAACACCGTTAAAATGAGACCAGATAGAGTATTGGCGTCTAAATCATCAGGCACTTCAAATCCGGTTAAACGCTCAAGATCTGAAAGTGACATCAGCCCATCAGCATGCCAAACACCGACCCCCTCTTCTGTTAACTCACCAAAGCGTCCTGGCTTGTCGGTTTCATCTTCTATTTCGCCGACAATTTCTTCTAGTAAGTCTTCCAAAGTCACAATACCGATTAACTTGCCGTATTCATCCACAACTAATGACATATGATTTCGTTCTGTTCGCATGGAGTCAAAAAGGCGTGAAATTTTCTGGGTTTCAGGCACGACAGTGGGCTCTCGTGAATATTCTTTCAGATCGGCCCAAGGCGTTGCTATACCATCCAGTAAAGCCGTGTAGAGATCCTGAACCAGGATAACACCGACTATCTCTTCTTCCGATTGAGTGTCTATTAATGGAAACCGCGAATGGCCGCTTTTTCTAATCACAGACAAATTTTGCTCTGGTGTATTATTAAGATCAAGCAAATTTAGCGCGGTTTTAGGGATCATAATACGGCCAACGTGTTGTTGGTCAAACTCCAATAAATTTTTTAGCATCAGCGCATTGGTAGCAGCAAGCTCGCCATGTTCCTCGGACGTTTCAACTAAGCCTATGATTTCTGCGTTGGTATAAACATCAGCATGAGTTGCTTCTGCAACTCGGAAAAATTTGAGGATCGCTCGTGTCGCATTGTTTAAAAGCCAGTTGAGCGGATAAACCAATAAATAGGAATAATGTAGGGGATAGGCTACCCACAATGAAACCGGCTCAGCTTTTCTAATAGCAAGTGTTTTTGGAACCTGTTCTCCTACGACTATATGTAACGACGAAAAAATTAAAAAGCCAACTATAAATGCGGTGGTATGTAAGATACTTTCTGGGACTCCCAAATATAGAAACAAGGGCTCCAAAAGTGAAGCGACCGCGGGTTCACCCACCCAACCCAATCCAAGCGAAGCCATAGTGATCCCAAGTTGACAGGCAGCCAGGTAAGCTTCAAGGTTTTGCTGAATTTTGACGGTTAGTTTTGCGGCTTTATTGCCTTCGTTGGCTAGCGTTTCAATTCGAAAACCTCTTGCCTTGACTAAGGCAAATTCTGCAGCAACGAAGAAACCATTTGCTACCAGCAATAACAAAACAGCAAACAAACTATAAGTGACATTATCCATATTATTCCTGATGTAATTGAAGACCATTGGCCAAATTTAGCCGCTTAATCTAGACCAGTAAAGAGTCCGGAAAACAACTTACTACAAAACAGCCTTAAGCGGTAGAGAAAGTACCAATTTACAGCCCCTTTGTATTCCAGAGTGATCCTTAATTCGTTTCGTATTAGTGACTTACCGCTAATCTACGCCTTTGGTTTTGTCATTAAGCTGATTAAGAACAGCTTGGTCAACTGAGTTTAAATGCAGATCTCTTTGTGGGAACGGGATCTCAATGCCATGTTGTTTAAAGCTTCGCCAGACGTTGAGTAATATCTCGCTAGTAACATTCGAGCGCCCGTTAGCGGGGTCTTCAATCCAAACGCGAAGTTCCAGATTAACAGAGCTATCACCAAAACCAAGAAGAAGACAACGAGGTTCAGGCTGTTTGACTATTCGCGTTGTATCGTTGGCGGCTTGAACGCATAAGTCCATTGCCAATTCGACATCCGATTTATAGGAAATCCCTATCGGCACGCGAAGACGAACCAAACTATCGCTGTAAGACCAATTTTCAACCCGTTCTATTACTAAAGTTTCGTTAGGGATAAGATGCTCAACACCATCTCTTGTAATAACCGAGACATAACGAGAGCTCAAGTGATTGATCCAACCAATCGTATTGCCAACAGAAATGACATCGCCTGGTTTTATTGAACGATCCATCAACAAAATCACGCCACTCACCAAATTCGAAAATATTTTTTGTAAACCAAATCCAAGCCCTACGCCGAGCGCTCCACCAAACACTGCAAAAGCGGTAAGATCGATACCGACGGCAGAAAATGTTATTAAAAACGCTGCAATGATCAATCCGATACTGAGTAGTTTAACGCTCAAAACTCTCATGGCAGGACTAACTGTTTTGGATTGTTCTAAACGGCGGTCAAGAAATCCCGACAAAACATTCGCTAACCATAATGATAACCACAGCGCGATCCCTGCTTTAAACACCACCAGAGGTGAGAGTCTGATATTACCGAGTTGCAAAGAGAAACTATCCAGTAGCGCTAAAAATGGAGTCAAAAGATCAAAAATATTAAGGACAGCAATGGACCAGGCAACAATAGAAAGCACGCGTGACGCTGCTGCATTATTCAAAAACTTCGATGCAATTCTGATTAATAGCCACGCGGTCAGCAAGCTGGCAACGGGCGTCAGTAGCTGATGTGGCTTTTCTAAGTACTCGTAAGTTTGAACAACTATCCATTGCAATATTAACCAAACAAAAGTGTTTGCAAATTCATTGAGCGCGGCCATCAGCCTGTTGAATCCAGTCATTCGGACATTAATAGTACTAAGCTTAATTAACAAACGTTGGAACTGCGGTGTGAACAGCCAGCGCGCCACACAAAAGACCAGGATAACAAGCAGCAGCTGAAGCCAGGTTTCTACTGTTAACAACGTGGTATAAGCTTCGTTAAGAAACTTTATTCCGGAATCTTTAAATTGGGTAAGTAGAGGCCATTTATCCATCGTCTAAACCTATTTTTTGAATGCGTGCCATGAGAGTATTGGTTAAATTCAGAATGCTTAGCATTGTTATAATTAACCTGAATAAAAAATACAATTGAATACATCGCATCATTAAAATACCCGAAAGCATCACTAAAGCCAACGTTTACGTCTAAAGTAGATGATTTGTAAAATGGCAACGATCAACATGATACCGATCAAAACAAAATAGCCATAGCGAAATGAAAGCTCTGGGATATATTCGAAATTCATGCCATAAATACCAGCCATAAAGGTTAGTGGCACAAATATAACAGTGATAATGGTTAGAAGTTGCATAACATGATTTAATCGATGCGATGTAATCCCCAAGTAACCATCTGTCAGATCATTACAAATTTGGTAGTACATGTTTGCCAGCGTTTGGGTGCGTTCGATCTGTTCGTAGAGATCAACTATTTCATGGGATAAAGCGTCGCCTATTAGTGGGTCTTCTACGCTACGGAGGTTGGCAGCGACATCATGATGGTAATTGGCCGTTCGCATGAGCTTTCTCAACCGCGATTTATATCCTGTGAGCTCCGCCAAAAGTACGTCGTCTGGATTGTCGAACATCTCTTCTTCAATCTCATCCAAGCGTGGCTCAAGTTCCAGAAGCATCTCTACATATCGCCTAGAGAGATGATTGCTCAAGCGAATAGCGAGGCCACCAGGCCCATCTAGGATCGGACTGGAATCACTTTGTAATTTTTCGAACAGCCAATTGGCTGACTTAGAAGACTTGGCGTGTCGCGATACCAATGCCCTATCAGCTACAAAAAGCGACAACTGTATTGCATTGGTGTTTATTCCGTTTGTTTCGGCATCCAGCCCTCTGAATAAGAGGAATAAGAAGTCATCAAATCGCTCTATTTTAGGGGGATGGCGTGGACGCATCGCATCTTGAATCGCCAGAGGGTGTATGCCAAATTTTTCCAACAACGCGAGATCTTCCTCCTTCGATTGCCCCTCCATGTCAAGCCAAATGATGCTATCAGAGGCGCCTTTCCATAAGTTAATCAGTTCCTCACCACCTGATTTCGATATTTGATTCTTAGGTTCGTAATAAAAAACTCTAATCATATTCCATTTTCCCTTATCGGTTAAGAGCCAAAAAACAGTCTAGTGTGAAACGAGATTTAATTACACAATCTATAAAGTGCAGTTACTAATCATCTCGTATGCTAAACACAATAGTGATCATTTGGTTCGGATGACTATTAAAAAGAGGCTATCTGAAGTGGATAAGCGAGAAAAACAGCTATCCATTCGAGAGCCGCTCGCGAATCCTTTTTTTAGCGACGCTTGCCCTGAGCAAAACAATCCTATCGAATACAGATAACTCGTAGTTAAATATTTCGTACAAATAGCTCTGGCGATCGAATCGGCGTTTCGTCGCCAACATAAAAAACTTGACTGCTTGCTAACCGCCACCAACTTCGCCAGGTTTCCGTTGCCCGTTTATTGAGCAGCTCACCAACTTGCAACGGTGGCACCAGATTAACACTTGATTCAAGCAAGCCATTCGCCGTACGACGCTTTAACATATTCGCCGTTAGTTTGGCCGGATCATCTAATCCCATACTACCTAAGAGTTCGTAGAAGTTATGCAAAGTATTATTTTGAAAGTGCCAGACTCTTTGACCCTTAGTGTCTATATCGATTGCTCTTGCACGTGTTGGGTCCTGAGTGGCGATCCCTGTAGGACAATGATTGGTATTGCACTGCCTAGACTGGATACAGCCGACAGCCATCATCATGGTTCTCGCGGCATTGACCGAGTCGGCCCCGAGTGCTATTTTCGCCAAAATATCAAAACTTGAAGCGGTTTTTCCGGCTGAAATAATTCTTATTTTGTCTCTTAAGCCAACACCGACTAAAGCATTATGAACAAGGTAAGTGCTTTCCAAACACATCATGCCAAGGCGATTACTGAACTCGACAGGGGCAGCTCCGGTCCCCCCTTCAGCACCATCTACGGTAATAAAATCGGGGAGTATTTCGGTTTCGAGCATCGCCTTACACAAGCTTATAAATTCCGCTGGATTCCCAATGCAGAGCTTAAAACCTACCGGTTTGCCTTGACTGAGTTCTCTTAATTTGGCAATAAATTGCATTAGTGCTATTGGAGTGTTGCACTCAGGATTCATCGCAGGCGAAATACAATCTTGGGTTTTATCAACACCACGTATCGCGGCTAATTCATCGGTAATTTTACCTTTGGGAAGTATCCCACCATGTCCAGGCTTGGCCCCTTGAGAAAGCTTAACTTCTATCATTTTTATTGCAGACTTGGTGGCTACTTTTTCAAATGCTTCAGGATCGAAACGACCATTTTTATCACGACAACCAAATAGACCTGTACCCAATTGCCATACTAAATCTCCGCCGTGTTTAAGGTGATAGGGACTAACCCCGCCCTCACCGGTGTTTTGGAAAAAACCACCCAGTTTTGCGCCAAGATTCAGCGCTTCAATAGCATGGGAGCTAAGAGCACCAAAACTTAGCGCTGAAATATTGAGTAAAGACGCCGCATAAGGCCGTCTACACAACGGACCACCAAATAGAACTCTTTTGGCGCTTTCTTTTACTTGTGTCGGTTGAGTTGAATGCCAAATACTTAAGTAATTGGGCTGCATTAAATCCCTTTGTGTTCCGAATGGTAAAGTGTCACTTATACCCTTAGAACGTTGATAAACTAAACTTCTTTGTTCTCGGTTGAATGGCTGTTCTTCGGTGTTGTTAGCTATAAGGTATTGTTGAATTTCTATTCGATATGACTCAATGAAATAGCGAATATAGGCCAATACAGGATAAAGCCGATTCAGTGTATGCGGACTAAAAAACAGGTCATACGCACCGACAATGCTATAGGTTAGTGTTAAAGAACAAAACAGAGCTGACCATCCGCCCGGCCAAAAATGCCAGCTTGCTAGCGCCATTAGATTGCCTAGACTAACTACTCCCCAGTATAATCGCTGTACCGGCGTCATTTAGTGAGCTCCCGTTTTGATTTAGGCCTAGATGTGAATATTTATCAGACACTCAGTCTATCGCCAATAACTCGCAACAACAAGCAGCGTTAAACACGCTTGTTCGCACTTGCTATGACGCTCACAATAGATACACGCTATTTATTCAAGGATGAAGTTATGGCAATCACTTGAAGAAATCTAGTCAACTCAGAAACAAGCGTCTAAGGTTTTGATAGATTTAGACTGGTTTATCAACGATAGAATTTTTGTTGCTTTTTTCGCTTGCCGATACATTAAAGTTTCAAATTGATAGAAGGAACAGAATTATATAAATGTTTTGATGTAAGCAGATATCAGTTTGACTCTGTTAACTATTTACGAATCATCGCACAATAGTTTTACACTCTCTTCTTGTTAAATGGAGACCAATACCATGAAATCTAGACTGTCTATCATTTTATTTCTTGCTGGCCTGACTGCACTTTTTATCATCCAGAATGTCGCAACTGTAGAAATCCAATTTTTATTTTGGTCAACCCAAATGCCCCGCTCGATTTTGATGTTCTTATTACTCGCAATTGGTATTGCTATTGGCTGGTTTTTACATAGTCATTTTAGACACTTGAAAAAAGTGAGAAATAAGGACTAGTCAATATCTGCGTTTTTAGATAAAGCGCGTTCTAAATAGAAATAAATAGCCAGTAGGTATAGCTTATATAACCTGCAAGCAATGCCCCACCTTCCCATCGCGTAATAAAGGGTTTATCACGAAATTGATAACAGGCAAGATAAAGTGCAACCGTTAACAGTACCATTACCGGTAAATCCCGATATAAAACTTGGGCAGGTACTTGAAATGGTTGAATGACTCCGGCAATTCCAACCACGGTCAGCGTGTTGAATAAGTTAGAGCCCAAAATATTGCCTAACGCTAAATCGTGTTCGTTTTTCTTGATGGCCATAATCGACGAAACTAATTCTGGTAATGATGTCCCTAAAGCAACCACCGTCAAACCAATGATTAATTCGCTTACGCCAAAGGTTTTTGCCAAATCGACAGCTCCCCAGACAAAAATTCGAGAGCTAATGACCAATACCAAAATACCGACTATGAGCTGTATGACAACCTCTGATAAGGGCTTTTCTCGGATATCCAGCTCGTCTCTAATATCTTGCGCAAAGGCGTCTTGGCGATGTTTTAAACCCTGTCTTATCGACCATGTCATTAATCCCATAAAAATCAGAATTAAACCTATGCCATCCAAAAAACTTAAATGCGAGTCCAACATTTGCAAACTGGCAATTAAAGTGATGACGAGCAATATGGGTAATTGTTGCTTCAATATGCCTGACTCAACTTTGATTGGGACAATAACTGCTGTAATGCCCAGAATCAGCGCAATATTGGCTATATTCGAACCGTAGGCATTGCCTAAAGCCAATCCCGGATTTCCATTATTTGCCGCGACTGCCGAGATGACAATTTCTGGCATTGATGTGCCAAACCCGACAATTATCATGCCGATTAAGACTGCAGGAATCTGTAGCTTACGAGCTACCAGCGCGGCATTACTTACGAATTTGTCCGCGCTCCACAACAAGAGGTATAATCCAATTGCTATTGCCAATAGCGGTAATGATATTTGAATTGAAGCATTTGTTGGCATAATTTGAGTCCCACTATAGTTTGTTCAATTATTGAGACCGTACCGATGTTATCTATGATATTAATAACATCGACGGCACCGAGTGAGAGTAAATCATCTTTTACAAGTCTCTTCAGACAACAAACTATCTTGAATACCAATTCGCTGAGTTTAAATATCCTCGGGAGGTACAATGATTATTCGATTATCCATTACTCTTTTTATGATCGCTTTGACACTACCGGCTAAAGCGAATGACAAGATTAGATTGTCGTTCGAAATCAAACAGGATCAAACAATTGTTACTAGAGGCTTCACTTATATTTCCGCCAAAAAGAAAACATGGAGCAGCGGTTTACAGACCAGCTATCTCAAACTTACCTGTCGCAGCGATAAGTCGGGACGCGTAGAAAAATTATTTTCGACGGTTAGCTATTTTGCAGGCGTAAAAGTAATCCACCAAATAGTAGAAAACAAGGCACAACTTTCAATCGTTCGCACGATGGTTAAACCTCGCCTGGCAGAAATTCGGGCTTTAAAAAAAGCAGAATCTAAGGAACTTCACCCGATAGTCACCACAACCTCTGAAAGTTATCAATTGTCAATATCTGCAACATCCAAGGAGCACTTGCCATTTGGAAGCGACATGATAATCGGATTTAACATAACAAATTTTGAAAATTTATAGTGTTTTGTCAAACCTCATTTCGATAATTAACAAAGAGAATATCACAAGGCATTTTATGCAATATGTTTTCGGATGTGCTGCCTACAAACCAACGATTTTCGCTATCCCTGGATAAGCTACCCATAACTAACAGATCAGTTCCGTTGGACTGCACATAGCTAACCAGCGAATCTTCGGGATTACCGTTGATAGACTCGACGTTGATATTCTCAAGTTTTTCTTTTTGGGTAAACCATTCCACCGCTCGATTGTGAAAAAGCCTAATTTCCTGTCTATATTCATCCAACGATCTCGGCACATACCGGCTGTGAACAATTTTTAATCTGGCGCTCAACAAATCGGAAACTGTTTTCGCGTGGCTGACTATCATTCGGTCAGTATCAAGGTTTATATCTTCTTGATGCACAGGATCAATCGCAGCGGTAATTAACAATTGCTTAGCCCAGCCCCGATTGGTGAACATGAGTACAGGACAAGTAAAAGTCCTAAGGACTTCTAAGTGTACAGTATGCCTGTTAATAAGCTCAGCAGTGGTCAATAAAAGCCAGGTATTCGGAACTTCTGTTATCAACGGCCTCAAAAAAGTTGCCAGATCCTTCTTCCTATTTTCAAGAATATCAACTGCGGACTCCACTTCTGAAAAATCTGCGCAGATCTCATCTATCAGAGTAATGAGCCTGGCGGCATAATCGTCGCGAGCAGATTTAAATTCATCTTCGTTATAGAAATAACTGCGCTCAAAATAGGGATTATAAGCGTTGATTACAAAAGTCAGCGCATTAAATCCACCGGATAACCGCTTGATTTTCGATTTCTGGGTTTGTGACAGCCCGTTAAGGGCATCAACAACAACGCATAGTCTGTTCATGATATTCATCGCCCACTATTTAAAGTTTGTTTTGGCCACTTAAGAATCCCACTTAGCCGATTCAATTACAATCATCACTATTTGTATTGACGATAGATAAAATTAATACTGACCAACAAGCTAGATCAGGTCACTATCCATTTTATATATCGCACGATTCTTACCCTGCCGTTTAACCTCGTACATCCATTTGTCCGCGTGATCAAGTAGTTCTACAATGGTCAACTTAAAACTATGGAAGGTAACAACGCCAACACTAAATGTCACGGGCCAGGAATAGTCAGCCATTCTTTGGTTCAATTCATGGTGACATTTCTCAAACGCTTCTTTAGCTTGATCTTGCGATGTTTCAACGTAAAGAATAGCAAATTCATCGCCACCTAATCGGCCAACAAAATCTACGGCTCTAATTGAGGTTTGTATCGTCAGCGCGACTTGTCTTAATAGCTCATCCCCCACTTTATGCCCCAAGGAATCATTGACGGTCTTAAAGTTATCGAGATCTATAAACGCGATAGAGAATGAGCGATTAAACCGCCGAGCTCTCATTAATTCGTCCTGTACCCTAGCAAGAAAGCCGCGTCGATTTAAGATGCTAGTGAGTTCATCGAAATTAGCTAAACGTTGAAAGTGGCTACTTCTAAGCCATAGATTATGGAACATTGTTGCGATTAGCAAAAAGATGGCTAGCCGCATAATTGAGTTCCACAGAGCGATCACAAAACTCGAATGCTCGTGACCCGACATATAATCACTAATCAACCAAACTAAAGCGCTCACCAATGCGATAATGATACCTGAGGTTCTTTCTTCTCGGTAAGAGACTAAAATGACCGGGATAAAATAGAAAATCGAAGTCGATATCTCAGGACCGACTAAATAGTCAAAAAAGCCCAGCATTAGCACGATTGGAATGCTGAACGATAATTTGACTTCATTATCCAGATTTTCAAGAAATCTTGAGTTTAGCTTAATCACGGTTGTAATTGCCTCTCAGTTAGCCGTTATAATACGCTATAGAATCATAAGCCCTGTTTTCCGTAGTCAACATTAATGCCTTTCTAAACCGCAAAGTTAACTCGCACCACCGTCTTATAGTAGATGGATTTACTATACTAGTGTAGTAAATTAGACTATTCTGCTTTCGCAATAATAGGGTTTATCACAACAGGTTAATTCCCAGAGGACTTTTTAAATGCATATGGATCCTGTCATGCCTCAGTTGGTTGGCGCTGTTCTGTTAATTCTTATTCTAGCTTTCATACTAAAACTGGCTAAACAACCTCATGTCATCGCCTATCTACTCGCAGGCGTGCTTATTGGGCCATATGGAATCGAATTAATTACCGATGCGGACGTTATCGGGCGTTTTGGCGCCATTGGTGTGGTTCTACTACTCTTTTTTGTCGGCATGGAAACGGAGCCGAAAAAACTCATCTCAAACTGGAAACTTGCGGTCATTGGCACCCTTGTCCAAATAGTCTTGAGCATTTTATGTATCTGGGGATTAGGACTTTGGTTTGACTGGTCGATTCCACGGATCATCCTGATTGGTTTCGTCATTAGCTTAAGCAGCACTGCGGTAATTATTAAATTGCTGCAAGATAGCAATATATTGAATTCTAAGGTCGGTCAGGGGGTGTTGAGTATTTTGCTGGCACAAGACTTGGCGATCATCCCAATGTTAATTATTTTAGGTGTGCTTGGCTCAGGCGAAATTGACGTTGCGCACCTCATCAAGCAGGCCATCGGCGCCGTCCTTGCGATATTGCTATTTAGCGTCGTATTTAGAAGAGAACAACTCCACTTACCTATGGCGCGCTGGCTTAAAGAAGATAAAGAATTGCAACTTTTCGCAGCATTAGGGCTTTGTTTTGGATTAGCTTTAATTACCGCCTGGTTTGACTTATCTACCGCGCTTGGGGCATTTATAGCAGGATTAATCGTCGGAGTCGCCAAAGAAACCCAGTGGGTTCATCACACATTAGAGTCATTTAAAGTTTTATTTATAGCACTATTTTTTGTCTCGGTCGGCATGTTGTTGGATATGTCGTTCCTACTGGAATATTGGCCTCAAGCAATCGCATTGACGCTTGCAGCTATTTTGACCAACACCTTCATTAATGCTCTGATACTAAGAATGGCAAAGTTCAAATGGCGCGATAGTCTATATTCGGGAGTTTTACTCTCACAAATCGGAGAGTTTAGCTTTGTACTAGCGGCGGTTGGTTCACAGACTAACATTATTAACGAGTTTGGCTATCAATTGGCCTTGTGCGTCATATCTTTGTCATTGCTTGTTAGTCCGGTTTGGATAAGTCTCGGAGAAAAACTACTTAAATGGAAGAATTCGGAGCAGGCACATTAAAGTTAGCCGTTTAAAACGGCTAAGAGAATGAACAACAAATGATTTTCAATCCGAACAATGATTGATGGAGCGAAGCTGAAACCATGAATATCCGAATAATGTCATTATTAATATTACCTGTATTGCTGCTACTTAGTGCTAAAGCCTATGCACAAAATGATAATTTTGATATTGCATTGATAAAAAATCAGATCGCTGCTTTTGAAAAGGTTTTATCCGAGGAGCATAGCAGACAACGGTATTCCGAACTAAAAAAAGAACTTTCTCTAACTATAGAATCCTTGAAAGCTTGTGAAAAGCGAACGGTCGTTGAACTGGACGAAATATCGAGCGCTCACTCCGTCAGTGGCGTGAATAAAGGAGAACAAGCAACTTCAGATGAGCTTAGAGATCCTGCTTTTAGACTCTTAGAGTCAACATTGCAGAGGCGGCTAATTGAGTGTAAATACTGGTTGCTAAAGACGAGCCAGCTTCGTGAACGAACATTGAGCGTTCTCTCAACAGACCAAATGTCGGATTATTTTAAGGCTACACAGCTCTTTTGGAATAGTGAATTTCAACATCAAGAAATTACATGGTCCTCCAAAATTCAATTGGCATTTATTTTTGCACTCGTCTACTTGATACTTCAAGTCAGTATGAATTATTTAATTGTTCAAAAAAAGCAGTGGTTTGGTGATATTCGAAATTTCGTTGCAACGGCTACTACATTAGTCATAGGCTGCGTCGCGCTGGCTTACGCTAAGCAGGAACAGATTATTTCTGACGTTGGCTATTGGTTAGTTTTAGCTTCATTTATGATCACTTCTGCGAGCATCATCTGCACTAGGTTTATTTCTATTCTTTATATCGCGATTGGAGTGCTTACATCTACACTTTTACTAGAACCCACAATTTGGCAAATCAGCAAATATTTCCATTTATTGATAATCAGTGTAACGATTGGGGTCCTGTTTTTAATGGAGCAGATCAAAACACCATTCGGTTCAAACTTCGTTCATCGTGCAATGCTAGTAATTATTGCTCTAACAGAGCTGGCTGACTACCATACATTATCGCATCAGTTAATCACGATTGTCTTTTTACTCCATATATTGACGCATTTGCATTTTGTGGTAATTGAATCTATCAGCAGTGTGATTGGTTATATTTACTCAAGTAAGAATCACGTATTAGCTAAACTAAGACGGGTTTTAAAAGTGAGTAAAAAGCAAAGTATTCCAGGACTGGACTGGATTAGATGGACGCTGTACACCTCAGTAATGGTCTTGGGAATTCTTTCATTACTCGGATATTCAGGTGTGTCAGAAGCGCTCGTTGAAACATTGCAGGTCGCGTTTAGTGAAGGTTTCTATATTGGTACCATCAATATCAATCTACAGAACATTTTAATTGCATTATTAGTTTTCGGCTTACTGGTTACTATCGCTTCATTTGTACGTAGAAAAATAGAATTGATTGAAGGTGTAGAGAATAGTGCTCAAACAGCAAAGGCTGCGCTCTTCTGGTACGCAGCTATGGCAACTTCGATCCTAACGGCTTTGTCAATCAGCGGTTTTAATGTTCAGAATCTCGCCCTTATCGCTGGCGCTTTCTCAGTCGGTATTGGTTTTGGTCTTCAAAATATTGTGAGTAATTTTGTTTCAGGGATTATATTGTTGATCGAAAGACCTGTTAAACCGGGAGACTGGGTTATCATTGGCAACACTGAGGGTATTGTCCGAGAAATTAATATTCGAGCAACTCAGATAAGAACTTTTGATAAATCGGATATTTTAGTCCCAAATACTGAATTCATTAGTAATCAGGTCACCAATTTGACTCTTGGTGATAACGTCGGCAGACTTCGCTTCACTGTTGGTGTCGCTTATGGAAGCGATACAGACAAAGTCCATGAGATTTTGAAGGATATTGTCGCTCAACATCCGGGTATAATTAACGATGATGCGCAATTTGCACCGACCATCGTCTTTAGGCAATTTGGCGAAAGCAGCCTGGATTTTGAAATCCGCTGTTTCTTAAAAGACATTGGGAATATCATATTGATTCGAAGTGATATTCATTTTGAAATCGACAAACAGTTTAGGCTCGCTAACATTACGATCCCGTTTCCACAAAGAGATCTTCACATAAAGAATACTGAAAATCAGTCGCTTGGGAATCTAAACTCGAGCAATGGAGGCAGTGATGAATAATTTTAGTTTTGCTAGCGTGAACGGCCTCTTTAAGGCTACCTCAGCTGACGCATCGGTTCACTCTGATGTTTGGTGCCACTTCGAGAGAAGTAACGAAAATAGCGATGCTATTCGGGCTTTGGGGGTTGCACCCAATGATACTGAATCACTACTTGATGAGACCACTCGCCCTCATTTCTACCAGATCAACGAAAGTAGTATTCTGCTTTTTCTACGTGCTATCAACCTAAACCCAGATAGTGATCCTGAGGACATGGTATCCCTTAGGTTCTGGTTTGACGGATCTAAACTTATTACGATAACAAATAGAGATGTACAGGCTGTTAAAAAAGTCAATGATCACATCCAGGAGCAACCTGACGCCCTACCATCAGCTCGTCATATATTGTTAGACATCATCTCCCAGATTATACTTCGGATTGAAAAACATGTTGCCAAACTCTCGGACAAGATGGAAAAACTTGAAGAGAACAATGACATCGAGCAAAAGGTTAACCAATCGGAGCTCCACGATTTAAGACGAGCAACCTCACGACTAAGACGCTTTATGTATCCGCAGCTTGAAGCACTTAAGAAATTAGCTGTAACTGATCTTGGCTGGCAAGATAAAAAACTTAAGCACTCGTTAAAAGATTTTGTTGGTTCGATGAAATATTATAATGAAGAAATAGCGCTAATTAACGAACGGTGCGAAATTTTAAGCAATGAAGTTAGTGGGAAATTAACAGAGCGTGTTAATCGAAATCTGTATATTATTTCAATAATTACCGTCATTTTCCTACCACTAAGTTTTGTCACAGGTTTGCTTGGGATCAACGTAGGAGGAATACCTGCGGCCAGCTCAACAAATGGTTTCGTTTATGTGTCTCTAATTGTTTTTGGTTTATTACTGCTTCAATTATTAGTTCTTAAGTTATACAGGTGGTTTTAATGTCAACTTCACGGCGTTTTTTTAAAGTAGAGGGAATTTCCGGCATTCTGCTGATTGTGTTTGCAGTACTTGCTATGTTGATTAAAAACTCTAGTTTATCCGAGTTATACAATCAATTTTTAATGTCGAATATTGAAATAAGAGCAGAATCTTTTTCCATCAATAAACCGTTTCTATTGTGGATTAATGACGGGATCATGGCCATATTTTTCTTTGTGATCGGTCTAGAACTGAAGAAAGAGCTTATTAAAGGGAGGCTTTCTGACGCAAAGAACTTAGTTCTACCACTCGCAGGCGCAGTTGGTGGTGTTGTAGTACCTGCACTTATCTATGTATGGATCAATCGTGATAACGAGCTGTCTGCTCACGGTTGGGCTATTCCAACAGCAACCGATATCGCATTTGCTCTCGGGGTTTTAGCGCTGTTGGGCGATCGTATCCCTTCCAGTTTAAAGCTTTTTCTGATGACGCTAGCAATTATCGATGATTTAGTAGGGATCTTAGTGATCGCCTTTTTTTACACTGATCAAATCTCAACAAGTAGCTTGTTCCTTGCAACATTTGGCTTGGCAGGTATGGCCATGTTAAACAGACTGAACGTTCATCGCATCGCTCCCTATCTATTGTTTGGAGTGTTTATCTGGGTGTGTTTTTTAAAATCAGGTGTTCACGCGACTATAGCTGGCGTGATCAATGCTATTTTTATTCCGATCAGTGGACGACAAGGCCGAGAGCTTGTCAATAATCCGTTGGAACACTTACTACATAACTTACATCCTTATGTTGCTTTTGGAATTTTGCCATTGTTTGCTTTCGCCAATGCCGGCGTCGACCTTAACCAGGTAAAGCTTCAAAACCTGTTCACAGACGTTCCTTTAGGGATTATTCTCGGCCTCTTCCTAGGTAAACAAATCGGCGTGTTCGGATTTAGTTTTCTTTTTATTAAAGCGAAGCTGTGCAGACTTCCCGATCAAGCTACCTGGCTTCAGCTTTATGGTACTTCCATATTGTGCGGTATTGGATTTACCATGAGTTTATTCATTGGTTCCCTCGCCTTTGCTCATGGAGGCGCGGGAGAGGCTCGTATTGATCGGTTGGCAATCCTTATTGGCTCGCTATTATCCGCGCTCGTTGGATATTTTATCCTGAGAGTTGCTAAATCTAAAGTAGGTTCAGAATAATTGCATTATCGTATTTACACTCGAATTCGAAAACAGTAGGTTGCCATCTAATACTAAATATTTTCTAAACAAATGAGATAAAACTATGAAAAACAAAATAGTCGCTTTTATGTTATCCCTAATGATTTCACTACCCTGCTTTGCAGCCTCACCATCGGACGTTTTAAAGTCAACAGTTGATAAAATCATAAAAATTGCTGTTGATACTAAACAGAATGATGAAATCAAAAAAGCGGAACTTCTCGATATTATTAATTCTTCTGTTGACTTTGAGTCACTTTCAAAGTCGGTAGTTTCAAAACACTGGGATGCTGCAACAGACTCGCAAAAACAGGCCTTCAAAGAAGAGTTTGGTAAAGTCATGCTGAAAAAATACTTCTCCTTAATCCAAGGATATTCGAATGAAGAAATAATCATCATAAAGGAGGTCATAAAAGAGGATAGACTGGCTCAAATAGATACAGAAATTATATCGAAAGATGTAAAAACGCTGGTTCGTTACCGAATGAAGAAAATAAATGACACCTGGAAAGTCTATGACTTTATTCCCGAGGGCGTTTCATTTGCAACCAGTTATCGAAAAAACTATGCAATAATTCTCAACCAGTCTGGTCTTGACGCTCTTATAGCAGAGTTAACCAGTAAGAATAATAACTCGAATAAGTGATTTCTGTCGATACCATTGATAATTCAGAAATAGTGAACCATTCATCGATAACAGGCAACTTAAGTTTGTCCGTTTTCCATGTTTCAAGCCTAGCCATTAGAGCCCTAAACTGAAGGTTGCATACAAACAAATTTCAGATTACCGTTGATAGTATAATAAACACTGAATCGTATTAAGACCGAACTAGGCTAGCTCAAATGTAGGCTGGCCGGTTCGGTGCGATTTTTCTTTGCATTTACTTCGTGCAGATCAAAATTTCGCAAAAAACTCACATTTTCCGGAGTGGCGGCTCTGAATGGACCGCGGTATTTTTGGTGATACGGTATTCAATCAAAAATCTCATAGATTTGAAAACTGTCAGCACGGATTCAGCTTAACTTATCTCGCCCACTAAAAGTTCCTCAATATCTGAATCCATGTCGGCCTCCTCGTCGACATATTGGCTCAAAGAACTGACTACAGTCTTCTCTCTATCAATTAACCAAATAGGCATCCGCCGGTGGCTCTTGAAATACTTGAACCAGGCTCTCTCCTCAACGCTGCTAGCTTCTACTTCACCAGTAATAACTTGCGTTATTCTGATATCATCGTCATTAGGATTACTGACACGCCCCTCCGTTACGGCTTGATACAAAGAACCACACCTTTCCAATGCTTCGGCTTCAGCGATTGTAAAATCACCTGAACGAGAAAAGCCATAGGGAAAGCGACTATCGTCATAGAACCGTCTTGTTAAAAAATCTTCTCGAGCATTCATAATCAATCTCCAACTATTTGTAAAAACCTTCACCAAAGCACTATTGATAGTATTATTAGCGGTCAGGTCTCTCGTCTAGAGAGACGTTGAGTAATAAATATCCGATCTCAGCAAAAAAATACAATTAAAGTTTTTATTGCTTACGACTAGAATTTTTTATGGCTAAAACTGGATAAGACTAGTTTTACCGAGGAAGGCTCAAAATATATGCAGGTGTAGATATTTCTATGCTAATCTTCCGGAAAGCGCTAACGCGGTTGATATAGGCTTCCTGCGCAATCACACATGAGATCATGTTTATGGATATCGAGCTACTTAAGACCTTTCTAGAAGTACAAAGTACACGCCATTTTGGCCGAGCAGCGGAAAACCTATATCTTACTCAAGCCACAGTTAGTGCCCGAATCAAACAATTGGAAGGACTATTAGGCACCTCGCTATTCACGCGTTATAGAAACAACTTACAATTGACCACTGCCGGTGAACGCTTAACAGATCATGCCGACGCCATTCTCATTGCATGGGAGCGAGCCAGATCTGATGTTGGGCTGACCAAGAATCAGGCGCAAGTGTTGTCCATTGGCGGAACGAGCGGTCTTTGGGATCTGATATTGCAAGACTCCCTCTCATCTATACATCAAAAGTTTCCTCGTGTGGCTTTACGGGCCGAATCCCATGGTCAGGATGTACTTATTCGAAGGCTCATGGAAAGAACCCTGGATCTTGGTCTTGTTTATGAGCCGGCCAAAATATCTGAGTTGGTCTCAGAAACAGTCGCGCAATCAGAACTTGTACTCGTGAGTAGTAACAATTCCCAAGATCTGGATAGTGCGGTCAACAGTCAGTATGTATCAGTTGACTGGGGAACCGCGTTTGAAATGAATTATTCTCAGTTTTACAAGAACACCTCTCCCCCAATATTGCACACTTCATTAGCGAAGATAGCGCTAGGATTTATTCTTGATCACGGAGGAAGCGCCTATCTCCCTTTGAGAATGGTTGGAGATTTATTGGGTGAACAATTATTTCAGGTCGATCTTGCACCTGTTTTCAGCCGGCCAATTTACGCTTGCTACCATAGTGAAAATCGCAATACTGACCTCATCCAACAAGTTATTGGCGTTATGCAACTGGTTAATAGCACCGATGACAAATAAGGTAGCCTTATGTCTAATGTTAGCACAAGGTGATGAGTAGATAAATTTGTCTTTAGCAATAAAATGTTTTGTTGGTAAGCGTCCTACTCTAGTGGTATTTTTGCGCCAGGTTTAACTCTTGGAGAACTTACATGAAAACCTTTTTATTGATTATGTTACTGGCGGGATCATTTCAGATTGGCGCAAACGATGACAGCCCTAAAGCTCCTCAAAAGGCAGTGAACGAAGCGATCGAAACTTGTACCAAATATGCTGAAGAAGATGAAGTTCCTGAAACTGAGCATAAAAGCTTTATGCTTTTATGCGTTAATGACGAGCTGGAAGATCAAGGATACCAGAAAGTTGAAAGCCTTGACTAAAGAAAACTTTCTGTCAGAGGTGTAAACTGAACACAACCTTTTTCGCTGCATTTGGTATTTCGACGACAATTACTGTGTCGATAAATGCAGCGAATTTTAGCTTAGTCCACAAGGCTAATCCTGAGTGCTCTTTCTTGACGAAAACTGATTTATCCTAACCGGAAAACACTAATACAATCTTGACTATGCCTGTTTGGGCAAGGGCCAATAGCGATGATTTAATTGTGGTTCATTATTGCTCCTTGCCTACTCATATTTAACCGATTTAAATACATTTAGATGTTCTTATTATGTATTGTTCATTGAGAAATATCGGTAGGAATTCCTTTTCATATCAATAGCCTTGTGACTACACCAGTGGCCTTTCTTTTTCTCTGGGGGAATTTCAAATCTACTACTTTTGTTTTCGTCATTACTGCGGATGATTCTTTTTGAGCTTTGCATATCCAATTCTCTCAATTGTTGTCCACACTTAAAAGTATAAATAACTTGGCCATTTGTTACGATTGAAATATTTTTATGAATTCGACAAATAATAATTTTCGCGAAATACGGAAAATTAGAGGAGATAGTACGAAACGCAGTATCGAATTGACGTTTTTGCAAAAGATCCGTGGTGTAGAATGCTAGCTGTGCTTCGGTTTCTTCACTTCGTAGCTTAATTCAGGATCTACAATGAGCCGGCCTGCCATTGCCTCTCTGCCTAACAACATAAGATAACTCATGTTGGAGCGATCGGTAAGGTTAAGCTCAATAGGCCAGGAATTCTCTTGAAGCACGAACAAAGTATCAATAACATAACGTTTTTCAGCCACTTCACTGGAAGTTTTTACAGTACGAACTGATTTGATTTTTGCCTCTCTTCGTTCAATTCTTTCAACATCATGATAATCTGGATGGATATCAAAGCTCACCCAACGCTTTTTGTCTCTGGTAAATTCTTGTATATTATCAACATGCAGTGAGGATGTCCCTGCCCCCGTATCCACTCGCATGTGCAGGTCATTTATTTTTAGCTCTGGTAAAGAGCACAACTCCAGGGCGCCAATCGTAATTTTCTGCTTCATCGGTTACACCACTATATTAAAGTTTCTCTAGATTGCTGACCTTCAATCGCAATATTATCTTGTAAGAGCTCAATGTTTTCCACGACATCATCTGGTGTTTTGAAATAAGCAATGTGGAACATCGCTTCTCCCTCGTGCACAAGAGGTATGTTTTGTTGCCCGATAATTATACCTTCAACTTTAGCTGTGACCTTATCGATAATTTCGCCGAAAGGATCTTTAATATATGCGAGTATCTCACCTTTGGTAACATAATCACCTAATCGCTTTTTATTGGTAACAATTCCACTGGTTGTAGCTCTCATCCAAGCACTATGTTTAGCCACAAAAGGTTCAACGCTAGCTTTACTCGTTTTTCTCTTACTAAGCATTCCAAGCTCAACCATGACATTCAGTATGCCACGATAGCCGGAATAGATGCTTAATTCATCAAATCTAAGGGCTTCACCTGCTTCATATAAAAGTACCTTAGTGCCAATTTCATTAGCCGCCTCCCTCAGTGAACCGTCTCGAAGCTCCGAATTTAAAAGTACTGGTACGCCAAATGACTTTGCCAGTCTAAGTGTTTCGTCATCCTCTAAATTAGCCCTAATTTGCGGTAAATTACTCCGATGAATTGCACCTGTATGGAGGTCTATTCCGTAATCACATTTGGAAACGACTTCGTCTAGCAAAAGATTAGCTATTCGTCCTGCAAGTGAACCCTTTTTTGAACCAGGGAAGCTTCTATTAAGATCGCGTCTATCGGGTAAATATCGACTTTGATTTAAAACGCCATAGGCATTAACCAGAGGAACGGCTATCAACGTGCCCTTTAATGGCGCAATCCGCTTACTTTTAATTAATCGACTGATGATTTCAATACCATTTAGTTCATCACCATGAACAGTCGCTGTTACGAAGAGCGTTGGCCCTTCTCTTTTTCCGCGCTTGATATAGACAGGTAAATGCATGTCAATGTCTGTATATAGACGGCCGAAAGGAATTTCAAGCTTACGCGTTTCACCCTTGGGTACCGTCTCTCCCGCTATCGTAAAATCACCGGACATGATCATCTGTTTCCTCTTGTACGAGTCTTTTGAAGTTTTGTTGATTGCTCAATAAGCCGTAAAATCAAACCAGCTGCATCTTTTCCAGTTAAACTTACTTTCCCTATTTACCTAGGATTTGAGCCTCTGTTGAAATTAAGTAATAGAATTCTCGAAAGGACTGGAATTTCCTTAAAAACGCATCGTGGTGTAGAGTTGAATGAGTATAACCTTAAAAACAGTTAAAGCATAAAGACAATAATCGCAAATAAGACACTCAGAGACTGAGATGTCTCAGATCTTTTCGCTCCTCAGAGTAGTAACAGGAATCTTGAAATTAATACCGAAATTACGCGCCAAGCACATTGGGTTAGAAACAATATATCTAAAAAAGAGCTATACAAAAGCCAATTACTGCGCGTCATAGGACCCAATTCAAGAAAGCCAAAGCCGAACCCAATCTTCTATTAGCATCATATCCTCCTGGAAAAGACACTGGAATTGTCCATACGAGCTCTTGGGCCATTCATACTCAAGATACTGCATAGTAGCCGGCACCATTATTAGTCAAATAAAGTTAGGATTTACAAAAGCTATCCGGCACTAAATATTAAGGCTTAAAGCTATTGGGGAAATAAAGGGCTAAGATGATGTTTGAAACGCTCCGCTTTCCCTTGAGAAAACTCCTTCAATTAAGATCAAACTTCGTCATTAAGTAGCTTTTCTACTTCTTTGACAATTCGGGTTGGTGAGACTTTCAGAACGTTGGCCAACTCAAACACCATAGATAAAGAAGGCCTCCGCTCTCCCCGCTCCAACATCGAGATAAAGGTGCGTTCAATCTTGCAGTGCTCTGCAAGCTTTTCTTGAGTCAAATTGGCTTTCGTTCGGTACTTTTTAAGTACGCTGCCAAATGCGTCGGCAAGTTCCAAGTGTATTACCCTTCTAATTACATAGGGTAATAGTCCGATAAAGCCCCGTAACTATCCGCATACAATTGTATACATTTCACAAAAATATGTTTATCATGTCGGCCGCCCAGTAGAGGCGATATGAAGATAAATCAGGTAACTGGAAAAGCTATGGCGAATAAAACCATCATAATAGACGAGTCGCTAGGTTCTATTTTACGAGAGCCTTCATTTGACGGATTTACCATCATGCAACTACGCGACGCTTATTTAGCTGGTTCGGTCAACACCGTTAGTTTTGTTGAGGCTCGCAAGTACATATATCGCCAAGTCCTACGTTTGTTGAAACACGGTGTGCTCAGTAAGGAAGAAGCTTCTAACGCAAGAGAAACGAAATACTATAAAACAAAGCTGTTTTCCAGTATTGAGCTTAAGGCTCGTCAATCCGCTAAGGTGTACAAAAAACCAGCAAAAATCACTACGTCTCAAGATGAGTCACTTGAGCGAATCCAAGAACAGCTCAATCAATACAAGGTCGATCTGTTAGCCAGCGTCGGTGAGTCGGAAGAATATATGCGTTTGTACAAATCAAATCCTGAATTCAAAGTGCTTTTAGAAAGCAAATACCACGGTGCTAGAGATCATAGTTCGAAACTCTTAGGTCAGATAAAGGCACTAAAAACCGTCCTCTCCCATTATTCGAATTAATCAAATGAAACTACGACAATGGCAATCGCAGTGCGTCAAAAGCGCGCTAAAGCACTATTCGAGCATAAACAAACATTTTCTCTGTTTAGCGACTCCAGGCGCGGGTAAAACGATCATGGCCGCGGAGTTAGCCGCTCAGCTTCTTGAGAAAGGTCTAATCGATTTTGTGCTCTGCTTTTCTCCATCGATAGCCGTCTCCGAAGGAATACAAAAAACGTTTTCATGGCTATTAAATCGGCGTTTTGACGGTGTTATTGGTGCGATCGGTAGTTCCTTCACTTACCAGTCGATGACTTATTTTGAAGATGATTTCTGGCAGATCTTGGATTCTAATCGCGTTCTGGTCGTATTTGATGAGATCCACCATTGTGGTGGCACAACGTACGAAAACGCTAATCGATGGGGTCAACAGATTATTCTCAGAATCCAATCTCGGGCGCGATATACTCTAGCTTTAACCGGAACACCTTGGCGCTCAGATCAATCACCTATAGTACTTTCGCAATACATTGGCGAACAGAACAATATTCAATGCGACTATGTGTATGGATTAAAGGAAGCCGTTGGCGAAAATGTGTGCCGCAAACCAACACTAGTACTGGTCGATAACGAAAAAATAAGTGTGACTGACGAAGAGAACAGCCGTACTGTATTCTCAAGCTTTCAACAGCTTCTGTCTGATTCCTTAGTGTCCTATCAGTCTATTATTAATGATACAAAAGCCATTGAGTACATTTTAGGTCGCGGATGCAAAAAGCTGGCTGAAATCCGAGTCAGTAATCCTGATGCTGGTGGACTAGTAGTCGCGTCTTCAATTGAACACGCGGTCAAAATTACGCGTATATTAAAGAACATGAATCAATCTGCGGTGATGGTTTCATACAAACAAGATCAGCCATTAGAAACCATCAACTCTTTCCGGCACAACGATACTCAGTGGATTGTGAGTATTGGTATGGTTGCAGAAGGTACTGACATCCCTCGCCTTCAAGTGTGCTGTCACTTAAGTAGGATAAAAACAGAACTCTACTTCAGGCAGGTACTTGGTCGAATCCTGAGAGTCAACCATTCAAAAAACCAAGAAGCTTGGCTTTACACTTTTTCTGAGCCAACTTTGTCAAACTACGCAACGAGAATCGAAGAAGAATTACCAGACGTGCCTGTTATCATCCGTGAAAACGCTAATTATGATTTAAACGAGCAGGAGTTCGTTCGAGGGACATGCTCCGAAGCCAGAGAGGAATATACTTTGAGTGAGGGCTTGGTAAATCCAATAGAGATTAGCCAATCCATGGAATTTGGTGGAAGTTCCGCTTTCAACTCGCCTGAAAACCAGCACCAGATAATTGACATGTTAGGTTTGTTTAGAGAGCGAGTGATCGCGACTTTTGATTCACCTTTCAGTTGCTAATTTAGGATCCAGAGATCACTATAAATGATTTTAAACTAACATTTTCATTCAGATTTTACTCGTAATGCTTCAGTCAATCTGTTGATCAGAGAAATGATTATTGAGCTTCCATCAATTTCTAAATAAAGTCTACAGGATGAAATTCAAATGAAGAAATTTACACTAAAAGAACTTTTGGATGTCGGAGGTACTATTACCGATATACCAGAAAATATTAATTGTTGGGTTGACTTGCCGTGGATAGATGCTGAAAAAAGAATTGCTTATAAAAATGATGCTAAATCAACGTCGGCAGTTCCCAGTCAGCTTCACCATAGAGTATGTAAAGAAACAGATGTTAGCGGATTATTCTATTCAATTAGAAAAGTGACATATGATGACTATGGGAAACTAAATCAATGGAGTCTCCACCCAGTAACCCCTATGTCGAGGAAGAATTGTGACGAAAGAGGTATAGCTTTTTTACGCTCTGAGTTGCAGGAATATTTAAAGGCTTTTGAGAGCCCAGTTGTTGATCTGGATAGAAAGGAGAAGGAAAAAAAATTTTGAGATTGAAGTGTTATCGCCATTAATAATTTCATTCTCATTTGAATAGTTGGCCAATTATATTAGCTCTAGATATAACTAGCGTTAAGCAGAGAGCCGTTTAGCCTGCAGAACACGAAATGCTGTCTCTACTTAGTTAACACGCTGGATGCGCAAACCAGCTATTCGTCTTCAATAAAACTTGAGTGACAACTGCCGCAAATAATGTTGAGTCCAGGCTTCCCCCAGACATTCAGGTTGCAAGCGTGGCAACTGTATTTGCTTTTACTGTTTTTGGTGCGAGCGGGCGCCGGTATAAACATATCATTAGGCGCCACATCAGCGAAAGTTTGCTCCTTAATAGCCTGCTGCGGTAACGGTGTTGGTGAATCCTTTTCGGTAGGCTCGGACGTGGCAGCTAATTCAGCTGTGATACTGGACTCTGACCCCGACGGATTATCTGGGCTTCTCTCCTTTTTTAGCGGATAAAATGCCGGATCAAAAACTTTATTCGCTGCAATACGATCAATCCATTTGAGCTGAAAGCCTTTTTTGCTTTTCAATTCTTCATAAACGTGAAAGAAGCGTCCGTCTTCAATGATATAGTCGGACATCAACTGACCGGTCGTCGAACCGCCGGGGAGTCCAGTAGCAGATGGCATCAGCCCAATCGTAATCATTTTGCGAGCCCATTCACGATTATGGTAGTGACCTCTACCAGGGGTGCCAAAACAATGTTGCCAGCAGTGGACCATTTCATGAGCAAGTGTCTGAAGAACTTCAATCAGACACGAATTGGCAATATAAGAGGGATTGATCGCGATTTCATGGCATTTTCTGCCTCGCATATTTCCCCAGCGGTCCGGCGCGAAATATCCCATAACGCCCTTTTTCCGCTGGACGGTGAAAATGACAGTCGGCAATAGTTCTTCGAATAACTCTGTATTGAAGAAGTCGTACGCTTTCTCTAGCGAATAATAGAGCTCAGACGTCGGATTCATTTTGATATAAGAATGAGGGCTAGTTGATTTTTCTTGATCGTACTACTTAAAATAGGAAAAATACAGCGTTAAGTAGTGCTGCACCAAAATGGTGCGCTTGGAGCAATCGTAACGAGGTTTTAACGTAAAAATCATGTTTTTGTATCGTACGATACAAAAAAAACGAACTATGGTTATATAAAATCAGTATTATATAAGCAAATTAAGGAAAGGCGGCTACCAGAAATATGACCACTGAAGCATACATCATCAGCAAATCGCGTCAACGTAATTTTGACAATCCTCCCGATCTGGCCCTTAGTAGAAATAGCGGATTCGTTGCTATTGACGCGCAAACAATTCAAATAATCAAAAATATGTCTGCGGTCAATAAAGTGGGTTATGTGTTGCAGAAAGCCTACTTTCACGCTAAAGGCCGCTTTTTTGGTGCACAGTATTTCAAATCCAAGCACGTACGCTTAGTCGAGGCCTGTTTAGGATTCAAGCGAAAAATCGAGATTAAGGAATACGCCTATTCGACGATGAAAGCCCACCAGAATAAAATTCTCGAGCAATTCGGTTGGGAAAAAACCTCTTCGTCGTTTATTGAAAGCTTAACACTTCACGCCGAAACCCTTGCAGAGACCAAGCCCCTTAAAGAAGATATTCTATTTAAATTGGTGGAGCGTTGCTGGGAGTCAAGGGTCGTCATTCCGCGTTATGCAAAACTGGCCTCGATCGTCAATGAAGCGTGCGCAAACTACGAATGCAGACTTGAACAGGATGTCGAAAATGCACTTTCAGAAAATCTTCAGATCGCTCTACAAACTATATTTCACGAGGAAATCTTATCGGGGGATTTTTCAAGTCTTTGCAAAATCAATGAGTCAAGAAACGAACAACATCTCACCGAAAATGCTAGAATTCTCGAATCTTTTAAGCGATGGTTCGAACATTGTTGGGAAGCACATACACGTCTTGATCTTCCAATCCGCACGATCGAATATTATGCCGAGATTGTCAAAATCTCCAACAAAACACAGCTAAAGCGCATTTCTACCAATGCGAGGAAAGCGTTGCTCGCGCTTTGCTTTATCGTACACAACTACCGAAAACGCGTCGACTATTCTGTTGACGCTTTCATTAAGGATCTTCGCGCTGAGAAGACCAAGTCAAGAAAATATGATCATGAAGCTAACGCACGTTCCAGAGAGCGTATTGCCGAGGAAGAAACGTTATTTATTGGTTCATTGGAAAATTCAACCAAGACAATTCGCCTCATCCTCAATGTCGCGCAAAACCACAATGTCTCACTTTCAGAGCGAAATGAAAAGATTGTTCAATTGGCGTCGGCTTGCCTCAAAGGCGACACTGAGGAGACTTTAGAATCACTCGATAAATTGCGTCGAGAACTTGAAAACACTAAGACTCACAAGCACCGATATACCTATCTTTTTGGACGCGGGCAGTCAATAAGTCGAAAATACAATGGCTACCTAAAACTTTGGGAGTTTGATCAAGAAAAATCGAACAAACATGTTTTAAACGCGATAAATTATCTTAAAGATACAAAGCACTTTTCTAAGGAAGAGTGTCCGACCGGTTTTCTTTCTGAAAATGAGAAAACAATTTTCTTAAACGATGACGATTTTCCGTATATCACCAAATACCGGGTATTGCTTTTCTGCAAGATGGAAGAAACAATTCGTAACAAGAGCCTCCTTCTATTGCATTCTTACCGCTACAAAGACCCAAAATCTTTGTTCATCTCTGATGAAAAATGGGCAAAAGAAATGGTCGAGCTTTGTCGTCGAGCAGGTCTCGAAGACCGCATGAATGCGGATGCCTGTCTGGATGAAATTGGAAAATCAATTCGCAAACTGTTTAAATCGTTGAACCAAGCCATCAAAGACAAAAGCAATACAGACGTTTATTCTCATCCGCGGGGTGGTTGGCGATACGATCTTCCTCCTCCAGATTTTTCAACTGAAAAATTTATTCCGAATCTACTAGGTAATGCGGAGGGTTACATTACGCTCCTAAATGTATTACGGGAAATCAATGGCTATTGTAGTTATTCGGAACGCTTCACGAATTTAAGATCTTCGGGCGGAAAAACTGAAGCGAACGAGATGCAGATTTTCGCGACTCTCTATAGCATAGGTACCAATCTCGGCCACAATCAAACCGTGAAGATGGCCAATGGAGTGGTCTCATTAAAGCAGCTCCGTGACACCGAGAATAATTTTTTTTCAATAAAATCTTTAAAAAATGTGAATAAATGTATTATTGAATTTATTCATTCGCTCAATCTTCCACTCTTATATATTGATGACGATCGCGTGGTAAATACCAGCAGCGATGGTGCAAAATTAGTTGTAGATGTCGATTCCCTTCTAGCGAACTATTCTTTCAAATATTATGGAAAAGAGTCAGGCATCAATGTCAATAACTTCGTCGATCCAAAACAAATCTCTTTCAACGTAAACGTCCTTTCTTCGTCTGATCGTGAAGCACCTTTTCTGCTCGATGGATTGCTGGAATCCTGCGAAAGACTATGGGATTTATATAGCCCCGAAAAGCTAACCGATGAGGAAGTGGATTTAGAGCATATCCACCATGCTGATACGCACGGATATACAGAGGCTGTTTTTAGCGCGTTGTGGTTCAAAAAAATATTGTTGCAACCACATATCGCTAAGGTTTGGGAGAAAAATCTTTTTGCCTACGATAAACCAACACTCAAAGAGACTCAACAAGGTGTTGTTCAAGCAAATTCAACCATTAGTCAAGGAACGATAAAGAAGCACTGGAATGAAATGCTTCGCATCATGTGCTCCGTGATTCTGGGGTTTTGTCCTGCTCACTTAGTTTTCCGTCAACTTTCAGCTGGACAAGCCTTTCACCCGGTTTATCACGCATTCCAAGAGCTTGGAAGACTTGTTAGAACACGATCGACTCTACGGTACCTGGAAAGCCAAGAATTGCGGCGCGACGTCAGAAAATACCTAAACAGAGTTGAACTAGGACAAAAGTTTGGACGAGCGATTTTCCATGGTCGCGAGGGAAAATTAAAAGTCGGTTCGCCGGAGGAAATCCATAAGGCTGTGCTGTGCAAAACCATATGCATGAATTGTGCGATTGCATGGAACTACCTTAAGCTTTCTGATCACTATAACAGCCTAAAAAACGACAAAGAGCGACTTAGAGTGTCAGAAATGATTCGTTCTGGGTCCGTTATGTCGCACGCACACATTAATATGGGTGGATCACTATTTTTTGACGAAGAACCACCGCGCTCTTTTAATTCAACGCTAAATGAAATGCGAAATATCAGTATATTGAGGCCGCTAGATGACACATAGCATGCTAAATCTGATTTTTCATTATTATGTCCAGGATGAAAAACTAAATTATTTTCATATAAATCATAGGGTTGGGCTGTTTATAAGAGATTTACCCTATAGGTCGTCAATCACCCAGCTATGGAAGTTGAGAGCACTACATGCCTCTTTAGGGCTCAATTCGATGTGTAGTTTTCACCTTTGGTAAAATGGTTGTAAGAGTCTGCTGGCTTAGGTTTTAACAAGCCATCAATTGTCTTTTTTATCTTTCCTCATCGGCGGCAACCTGCTTGTTTTCTGCAGATAGTTCCGGCAAGGCTAGCTCTTATTGCCAGGCTTCAGTCACCGGTAAATTTGGTTGCAGAGTATCTGGTACATCGGGCAGCCACTCAGCAATGGGCATATAGCAATGTTATGGCATATTTTCTCATGCGCGATCCTCCTCAGATACGGCTTGAGTTTTCCGATGGGGAGCATATTGCACCACCACATAAAACAGAGGTACAAAGAAAATAGCGATGACGGTCGCAGCCAGCATGCCGCCCATCACGCTGATACCGATCGCATTCTGGCTGGCAGAACCCGCTCCGGTGGCAATTGCCAGCGGTGTAACGCCAAGAATAAAGGCCATTGATGTCATAATGATTGGGCGAAACCGCTGTCTGGAGGCGATGATAACCGCCTCTTTGAGGTCATGCCCTTGCTCGTACAAATGCTTGGCAAACTCTACAATCAGGATGGCGTTTTTAGAGGCCAGCCCCATTGTGGTCAGCAGCCCGACCTGAAAATATACATCATTGCTGAGGCCAAATAGATTCGCGGCCACTACCGCACCTATTACTCCCAGTGGCACAGTAAGTATAACCGAGAAAGGCACCGACCAGCTTTCATATAGCGCAGCAAGGCAAAGGAAGATCACCAAAACCGAAAGCGCATAGAGTGCCGGAGCCTGCGCGCCGGTCAGTCGTTCTTCATAGGAAAGACCGACCCATTCGATGCCAAATCCTTCGGGCAGCTTTTTGACCATCGCTTCCATTTCTGCCATCGCCTCGCCGGTGCTGACTCCTGGCGCCGCTCCACCTTGGATATTAACCGAGCTGATACCGTTAAACCGCTCTAGCTTGGGCGAGCCATAGGTCCATTTTGCCGAAGAGAAGCTGTCAAACGGCACCATTTCGCCCTTGTTATTGCGTACATACCATAGATCAACATCGTCGGGCATCATGCGGTAAGGCGTATCGGCCTGCATATAGACTTTTTTGATGCGTCCTTTGTCCAGAAAATCATTAACATAGGCCGAACCCCACGCGGTTTGCAGCGTCTGGTTGATATCGGCAATAGAAAGTCCCAACGCGCTGGCTTTTTCATTATCGATATTGATTTTATACTGCGCCACATCGCTGAGTCCGTTCGGACGCACACCTCGCAGCTTCGGATTTTGTGCAGCCATACCAAGCAATTGATTGCGGGCCTGCATCAACGCTTCGTGGCCGATTCCGCCGCGATCCACCAGTTGCATATCAAATCCGGAGGCATTTCCCAGCTCTCGAATAGGCGGAGGATAGAAAGCGAAGACCATGGCATCCTTGATTTGCTGGAATGCGCCCATGGAGTGCCCAGCCAGCGCAAACACGGATTGGGTGTCGGGGTCACGTTCGTCCCATGGTTTAAGGCCGACAAATCCCAGCGCCACATTCTGCGCTCTTCCAGCAAAGCTGAAGCCGGTGACCGTGAATAAATGATCAACCGTATCCTGCTCGTTTTCGAGATAGTAATCCTCCACCTTTTTAACGCTTTCCATGGTGCGCTCCAGAGTGGAGCCATCCGGTGCGGAGGCCATTAAAAACATCGTTCCCTGATCTTCATTGGGCAGAAAGGAGCCGGGTAGCGAACTGAACAAAAATACAAGCGCCGCTATCAGAACACCATAGATCACAAGGAACCGCTTCGTTCGGTGGAGCATATATCCTGCGCCGTTGGCGAACATATCACGGCTTCTATTGAAATTGCGATTAAACCAGCCAAAGAATCCGGTTTCCGGACGGCGGTGTCCCGTCCCTTCCGTTGCCTTCAGGAAAGTTGCACAAAGCGTAGGAGAAAGTATTAGCGCGACCAATACCGACAATCCCATTGCCGAGACAATAGTCAGCGAGAATTGGCGGTAGATAGCCCCTGCGGAACCGCTGAAAAACGCCATCGGCACGAACACGGCGGAAAGCACCAGAGCAATACCTATCAACGCACCGGTGATCTGCTCCATTGATTTGCGGGTGGCTTCTTTGGGAGACAGCCCTTCCTGACTCATGAGACGCTCGACATTTTCGACTACTACAATGGCATCATCCACCAGCAGGCCGATCGCCAATACCATGGCGAACATAGTTAGCACATTGATGGAAAATCCGAACGCCGCCAATACGCCAAACGTTCCGAGCAATACGATAGGTACGGCAATGGTGGGAATAAGAGTAGCGCGGAGATTCTGCAAGAAGAGATACATCACCAGAAATACCAGAACGACCGCCTCAATCAATGTTTTGATAACTTCTTCGATAGATAGTTTTACAAACGGCGTAGTGTCGTAAGGGTAAACGACTTTGACATTGGCAGGCAAAAATTCCTGCAGGGCGGCTATCCGTTCTTTGACGGCTTCGGCAGTATCCAGCGCATTCGCACCCGTTGCCAGACTGACAGCAATTCCAGAAGCGGGTTTGCGTTTATAGCGAACAATGCGACCATAGCCTTGCGAACCAATCTCTACCCGCGCCACATCACGTAGGCGCACTTGCGAACCGTCAGTATTTACACGCAAGATGATTTTTTTAAAATCCTCCACTGTCTGCAATCGTGATTGGGCGCTGATGGTGGCATTGATCTGCTGGCCTTCAACTGCCGGAAGGCCACCGATTTGCCCGGCGGATACATCGGTATTTTGTGCCTTAATTGCACCGCGTACATCCATCATGGTCAAATTATAGCTAAACAGTTTATGCGGATTGAGCCAGATACGCATGGAATGTGGTTCACCGAACACGGTGACATTACCCACACCATTGACACGTGCAATCGCGTCTTTCACCGTTGAGTTCAGCATATCTCCCAGTTCTTGTTCGGCGATTGAACCATCTTCCGAATAGAACCCGGCAACCAGTAAAAAGCTGCTATTGGCCTTGGTCACGGTGATGCCTTGCTGTTGTACTTCCTGTGGCAGAAGCGGTAGCGCGGATTGCAGCTTGTTCTGCACTTGCACCTGGGCGATATCCGCATCGGCTTCCGGTTCAAAGGTGACCATAATGGATACCGAACCGGACGAATCGCTGCTGGAAGAAAAATAGCGCATGTAATCGATACCGGAAAGGCTTTGTTCGATCACCTGGGTGACACTATTTTCCAATGTTTCGGCTGACGCACCAGGATAAACGGCGTTAATGGATACCGATGGCGGTGCGATATTGGGATATTGCTCTATCGGCAGACGAAGAATGGAAAGTGCTCCGGCCAGCATAATAATAATGGCGATAACCCATGCGAATACTGGCCTGTCGATAAAAAAACGTGACATAATTATTCTCTCGTATCCGGTTCAGACGTTACCGTCGGCGTCGTGGTCTCCTCAAACACCGGCGTAACCTTCACGCCCGGTTTTAAGCCAATTAATCCTTCGGTAACGATGACATCACCTTCCTTCACACCACCCGACACAATCCAGTTTCCATTCAATGCGCCGCTGGTGGTAATGGTTGTGGGCTGTACGGCACTGGACTCACCCAGCTTCCATACACTCAAACTTCCATCGGACTGACGTGCGGCGGCATGTTGCGGCACCAGCATCGCATCAGGCTGCTCCAGCGCAAGCCGGGCACGCACGAACATGCCCGGCAGCAGCAGATTGTCCAGGTTGGGGAATAACGCTCTCAGTTGCACCGAACCGGTCGTTTGCTCTACGGTCACTTCATGAAACTGGAGTTTTCCCTTGTGAGGATGAGCTTGTCCGCTTTCGCCAAGAAACAAAATGACCGGAATGTTTTCATAATCCTTCACGCTAGCGCGTAACCGCATGAGATCGTCACTGGATTGCGGCATATCAACATAGATAGGATCGAGCGAGGTAATAGTCGCAAGTGGTGCGGCCTGACCGGCAGTCACCAGTGCTCCCTTGGTGACGGTTGACTTGCCGATCGTGCCTGCAATTGGGGCGTAGACATTGGTATAATCCAGGTTGATCTTCGCTTGTGCCATAGCGGCATTAGCAATGGCAATATCAGCATTTGCCTGTGCGAGACTGGCTTGACTATCCTCATATACCTGTTTGCTGAGCGCATCGACTTCCACCAGTTCTTCATAACGCCGGTTACGAGCCTTGATGGACTTCACATTAGCTTCCGCTTTTTGCACATCGGCTTTGGCTCTGTCATACGCCGCTTTATAAAGAGCCGGATCAATTAGATAGAGTTGCTGCCCTTCCTTAACGGCGCTGCCTTCCTTAAATAACCGATCGGTGATAATACCGCTTACCTGCGGGCGTATTTCAGCAATTTTATAAGCCGTGGTGCGCCCAGGCAGCTCTTCATAGGAAGTGATATTATGCGCGGAAAGACGGATTGCATGTAAAGATCGTGCCTGCGCCACCTGCTTCTGTCCATCGGCAACATCGCCACTATTCCTGTCAATTAGCCAATAGGTTACCACTGCCAGCGCAACTACCCCGATCACGATAATTTTTTTCATATTTCTCAACTCCCTGCAGCTGCTACGCAATTTTTAGTATGGACATGGTGAATAATCCCAAGTAGTATACATTCGTGTATGTATGTTATGTCAAGTGTTATCGTCTATAGCTGTGGAGGAAACATGGCACGAAAAACAAAGGTGGAGGCAGAAGCCACAAAAGATGCCATTTTAGAGGCAGCGGCAGAGGTTTTTGTCATTAAAGGAGTGTCAAAAGCTTCGCTGGAAGAAATCGCTTCTCAAGCGGGTGTGACTCGAGGTGCTATCTATTGGCACTTTAAGAATAAGAAGGATATTTTTGCGGCATTGCATGAGCAATTATTTATCCCGTTTTCAGAAATGTTCCTGAAGGGGCTGGAGAAAAACGACCCGCACCCACTGGAGCAGCTAGAAGCATTATGCGTGGATTTATTGAAAGAGTTGGAAGACAACGCGCAGAAGAAACGTGTGCTGACGATTTTTTTCCTGAAATGCGATTACTCCGGTGACATGGCTTGTTTCCTGGAATATCAGAAACAACAAAAAGTGCAAAGCATGGAGCTTTTTTCCCGCTATTTTGAGCGGGCGGAAGAGAAAGGCTTTCTGAGTGGCCATGCACACTCACATATCCTTACTCGCGCTCTGGTTTGCTATGTAACAGGCATTGTCTTCGAATATTTGCGCAATCCGGAAATATTCAAAATCAAGGAACAGGCGGAATCGCTGGTACGGATTTTCTTCAAAGGGATGGGTTCTGATAGATAGGTAAAGGATTAAAACAGCGCTTATAGACATTCGATTGACAGAATTTCTTGCGCTGAAAGCGCAGTTTATGGCGATTACCGCTTGTCGTTTGGTTATGGTGTTGTCTGCTTTGTCTGTTATTGGCACAGACAAAGGGGTTCCCCGACATCGGTATCAACGAAATAACCAAGCAATGAAGTCACTAGCATTATTCGCAAAGCTGGGCGTATTGGATCCAATATTTCGGGTTTGGTGTACGTCAGTCCTATCGAACAAGCGCTTCCTATCGGCGGCGCGGATTATTAATATCCGTGTTCCGGCGGTGTTAATAACACCTCTCGCTTTTCTCTTTTATGAATCGAATGCTCAGCATAGCGATAGAGTGACATTTCGAGCCGGGACTCTAATATCCATTATCAACCCCTAATGATAAAAACAATAAGAGAACGATTATGGTGGCAGTATACCAAACCGCTTATCCGAGGATCAGAGATGACATCGCCGTTGAAACTCATCTCGGCAATATTTACAATCCAACTCTGGAAGAGGTGGCATTTGTACAAAAGCATTGCAAAAAGCAATCGTCTGCCTATTTAGGATTATTGATCCAACTCAAAATGTTCCAGCGTCTGGGCCGGTTTGTGCCATTAACTGATATCCCAGTGGCCATCATCAAGCTTATTAAACAAAAGGCCAAGTCATCAATCACTCAAAGCCAACTTCAAAAATATTATCAGTCAGGTGCAAAAAATAGACACATTACAGTGTTACGCCAGTATTTGAAGGTAAAACCATTTGAGTCAAAAACAACAGCTTTGCTACTTAAAGCATGGGCACTGGATGTTGCAACTACAAAAGAAGAGCTGGCCGACATCATTAATGTCTTAATCGAAAAGCTGGTTAAAGAGAGATTTGAGCTACCCAGTTTTGCTACGCTAAGGCGAATTGCACAAACAGCCCGCTCAAAGGTTAATAATGATTATTATCGAAAGCTATATCAATTCCTGAGCACAGACTCACTCGATCAAATTGATGCTATCCTCAAAACGCCAACTGGACAGACTTTCGACGGCTTTGGTTGGAGTACGCTAAAAAATGAGCCTAAACGACCAACACCCAAAAACATACAGGCATTTTTACGCTATCAAGAGTGGTTGAAAACGCTCCAAAATGCGCTACCACTTGATTTAGAACTACCGCCGGTTAAGCACCAGCAATATATTAATGAAGCTAAATCGCTGGATTATTCAGATCTCAAAGAATTAAAAACAATGAAACGCTATGCCATGGTCATTGTATTGATTAGGCATCAATACGCCCAAACAATGGACAATGCTGCCGATATATTCATTAAACTCATTAATAAACTCAACCGTTCCGCCGAGAAAAAACTGGAGCAATATCTTGTTGATCAAGCAAAACGGACCGACCAACTGATAGAGATATTGTCAGAAACCGTTAAAGCCTATATGGATGAGGAGGCAAAAATTGAGGCCATCGACGCAGTACTTGGAGAAGATAGCACCAATATACTTCGTATGTGTGAGGAACACATGGCATTCGCGGGCAATAATTACCTGCCATTCATGTTGCCGCTTTATAAAAATCAACGAACCGCATTATTTCGAAGTCTGGAAATGCTAGAGATCGAATCGGCTACCGAAGACAAAGACTTAATAAAAGCCATCCAGTTTATTAAAGAGAACAAAAACAAACGGATGGAATCGATCTGTATTCAAAGTGATCCATTATCAGAAATCAATACTAAAAATATCATCAACATTCGCTGGATACGTGATAAATGGTGGAAACTGGTCACTGGAAAGTCAAAAAAAACGTCGAAAGTTACTCATATCAATAAAGCCTACTTTGAATTGTGTGTTTTTGTCCGAGTAGCGGAGGAACTGGATACTGGTGACATATTTGTTCCCTTTAGCGAAAAGTTTGACGATTATCGCGAGCAAATGGTCACATGGACAGAATACTTCGAACAACTTGAAGAGTATACAAAGCAAGTGGGGCTTGTGATGGGCGATAGTGAATTCACAAAGCATCTCAAACAGTCATTCATTGATGTTTGCTATAAAGCTGATAAGAACTTCCCCGAAGATGAATACGTCAGGTTTGAAAAAGGAAATTTGGTCATTGGTAAAGCTAAATAACTGATCCCAATTCCTATCCACCTAATATTTACTCAATGCCAGCTCTGTTCCAAATAATACAGATGCCTTCTCCATAAACTGGTGAACAGCTTCCATCAGCTGACCAATGGTAGAGTAA
>Ga0316209_1000578_pt1 | contig 59117 bp, 49 predicted proteins | sample 6monopyrite_MG_FD_204945 | JGI IMG/M metagenome (GOLD analysis project Ga0316209, IMG submission 204945) | Microbial mat bacterial communities from mineral coupon in-situ incubated in ocean water Damariscotta River, Maine, United States -... | ecosystem: Environmental > Aquatic > Marine >... | reverse complement strand
GCGCCACTCCCTTTGCTTTTCTCGCAAGCGAGAAGCACGGTCGCCGGGCACCCAGCCGGCCTCTGGGAAGCAGGTTGGCGGGGAATACCCGCCTCGCTTCGCGTCGAGTCCTGCCGGGTGCGGCAAAGTTTGATATGGTCAATTCCTATGCGGACCCCTCTCCTCCTATTAGCTCTCGCTCCACTCTTTTTCGCCCAACCGGCAGCGGCGCAAGAAGTTGCTCCAAGCTCCTCTGTAAGTAAAAAAAGCCAGCAGAGCGATGCGACTTCTTTGCGCGCCGACTACCAGGCTGCTCAAAACAGGTTGGCTGGTGCACGAAAGGTCTACCGCAAGAATCCTGGCAATGAAGCGGCAAGAACGGAACTGCAAGCTGCACAGAAGGCTGCTTCTCAGCAAAGGGCTGCTTTAGAAAGCGCTGCCAAAGGACAAACCTCACCTAAGGGCGCGGCCGACGCAACCTTGAAGGGCAAAGGGAAAGGCGAGGCCGAGGCCAAGGAGCATGGCGTCGACAAGGACGGTGCGAAGAAAGGCAAGGATCGTGCGCGCGAAGGCGGCAAGCAGCGCGGATTCGACAAGGGTGAGAACAAAGGCAAAGGAAAAAAGACCGGCAAAGAGAAGGCGAAAGGAAAGGACCAAAACAAAGGTCAAGACAAGGACAGCGGAAAGAAAGGTAAGAAAGGAAAGGCGAAAGAAAGTGGCAAGGCAAAAGGAAAAGAAAAGGGCGTCGACAAAGACGCCTCCAAGAAGAAAGGTAAAGATCGCGCGCGCGAGGGTGGAAAACAGCGTGGCTTGGACAGCAGGGATGAAGCAAAGGGAAAGGGCAAAAAGAAGCGTGGAGGCGACAGCGCCCAGCAGAATCCCGGTGGCAAAAAGGGTTCGGAAAAGGAACGCGCCACGTTGGTTTCTAAACTTGAACTGGACCGCAAGCTAGAGGCCATCGAACTTGAGCTGGACCGTGAACTGGCTGCTGCTTGGAAAAAGGCCGAGCAGAATGGCCAAACGGAGAAATACGATAGTCAGCGGCCTGGAATTGAACGCCGCTATGACGAGAAGCGCAAAGAGGCCAAAGCGAATCACGGCAAGAAGAGCAGAAAGATTCAACAGCGTTAGGCGTCTCAGCCCCCTTCTACGGGAAAGTTCCGCGCGCAGCCGACTCCCGATTTCCGATTTCCCATTAGGATGGGTACATGCTGCTTCTCCCCGTCCTAATCCCACTACTGCAAGGTGCCCTTGCGCCGCCACAGGATTCCCTCCATCGTCAGGTTATGGAGGTTCGCGCAGATGGTGTTTTCCTCGTGGAGCAAAGTACAAGCCAGCGTGCGCAAGCTGCCGGTTCGAGTTTGGCGGCCTCTACTGGCCCCCGTTGGCAGGAGGATGATGCCGGCCTAGCGTGGATCGGTCAGCGCGTTGCCATGGGTGATTCCGGCGCATGGATGGTAGGAGCGAAGGAGTTGAATAATGAAATGGTCACAGCTTATGCAACCGGATCATCCACCCCGCTCTTCGATTTCTCCGTGGTTGGCGCCAGCGTGGTGCGCCCTGCAGCTTCCAACCGATCTGGAACGCTTGCAGCTCTCGCAACTTTCGACCAAGGTGGATTTAGTTTTCAATCTACCGTTTACAGCTGGGACCGCATGAGTGGAGGCACCCCAACATGGACTGCAATCCTGCCAGTTACGGGCAACGTGATTGCAGGATTTGTCGACGTCAATCACGATGGCAGCCGCACCGTTGCAGCAGTGAGCAACACCAACGGCACCACCCACATTCGTGTTTTTGATCGCGCAGGTGTGGTGGTGAACTCTTATGACCTCGCCGCCAGTGCAAACATTCGTTACGGCGCGATTGATGCCACGGCCGACCGCCTTTATCTCGGCATGTATAACGGCTTCTGCGAGATCTACGATCTAAACACTGGAACCTTGTTGCACTCACGCTCTCTCGGTGGATCTTTCGACGCTCACGCTTTCTCCGCCGACGGAAAAACTTTTGCATACGGAAACTTCGGTGGCACTTTTGTCGCACAAGAAATTTCACCTGGCGTTTGGTCGACCGTGGCTAGTCGTGGTGGACCAGGCGGCACTTATGTTGGGCAAGTCGCATTGAATGCAAATGGCAGTCGTTGCGGATTTGCAGTGCAGCGTTACACCCCGAACTACGATCACCTTGAAATCGGCATGATAGATGTCGTGAGCGGTGCAGACTTGTTCGTCAACAATCTCGATGCCCCTGGGACCACCGCACAGCTGATTGCTTCGGGCCTAAAAATGGATGGGAAAGGCGATTACCTCGCTGGCATTTCTTGGGGAGACAGCTTGAACATCACCCCAGAAGTTTTTGTCTACGATGCCACCGGCGCACTCACTTCTTCGGTCGACACTCCCGGCTCTGCCTTTGGCCTCGACATGGATCAAGATGGCGATGTCCTCGCCGCCGGAACCAAAGCCGTCCATGCGAACAACTTTGGTAACGGCGGTTCCATTTGGGCAGTCGATGCCTTTGAGCAAGACTTCCATATTGTGGGTTTCCCGCAACTTGGCGGAACGCTCTCCTTTGAGACACCCGATGGCGCGAACAGTTTTGCCTACATCATCTCCAGTGGCCTCGATGACACCTTGACTCCATTCGGCATTCGCCAAGTCGATCTAGGTTTGTCCGTTCTCACCACCACGGCCGTGCCGATTCCAGTCGGCGGACTTTCCATCTCCGCCACCATCCCGGTTATTCCAGGCTTGCTCGGCACCACCTACCACGCACAAGGTATCCGCCTAGATGTGAACAACACCTTGACCAACAAGGTGTCGTTCGACTTAGTTCCTTAAAGGAAACTTACTCCTCGTCGTTCTCCACTTCCGCGCGTTGGAACTGGAGAACCATAACGATTTCTTTTTGGTCTGAAGAACGGGTGGTGCGGAAAACTGCACCACCTCCACTTGGAAGCACTAGGTTTGAATCCAAAGAAGTGGTGATGACTTCGGGCGTTGCACTCCGACAATTCACTCCCGCAAGATCGATACTGGAAGTTTTCATGGGCTGCATTCAATCCATGAGTTCGTAACTAATCGCTATGCCATATTGGTTATCGGCGATTTGGAGCACGCGAACATTCATGGTGAGCCCCTCCTCCACCGTTTCAATTTGCGGGTCGACCACGGTGACATCACCCGGCTGGACAGTGCGCACCTCCCACTTTTCGACATAACTAAGTTCAGTTAACACCGAAAGATTCCCCTCCATGCCGGGATTGGTCAAAATGCGTGGACTCGCCATTTCTTCATCGCAAGAGGCCTTTAAGCCCTTCACGATTTCCTCCATAGCTCCCGCTTTCAGGAATGGGGTGGCTCTCTCTTCAAAACCATTTGCATCTAACCATTCCGATCCGCCAATAAAAATGTGAGCGGTAATGAGAGCGTTCCAACTTTCGGTTTCTTCTTGAATCGCGAAGAACTCGTGAATCCATTCGCTCTGGCTTGGTTGAAGATATGCGAGCAGGACTCTTCCGCTGGCGGTTTGGTCCACCTTTAAACTTTCGCGCGCGTCATCGAAAGCCGGCACCATGTAAGTCATGATAGAATCCAAAACATCTTGCGAACCCAAGAATGAGCCATGGTTTCGTTGCACGCTTGAGAAGTACGTCCATAAGCTCGGGTCTTCCAATGCAGGGTTTGCCATGAGTTCCGGGACCAACAGGCTCTCGACCGCCAAGTTGAAAAAACCTGATGCGAGTTGCGAATTAAAATCCGCAGACTCCGGCAACTCTGTGGCCGCGGCATCCCCTGCAACCAAGGCAAGCAAATCCAAAGCGAGACGCTCCTCGCGCATCTTCTCTGCTTCGCGCTTGTGATTTATGAGGTGCTCAAACGGAATCATGTCGAGCTCGTGCTGGACGGGTGTTTGCGCGCAAAGTAAAACGAGAGTTGTAAGCATGTTAGTTAAGAATGTTTTGTGTCGTCTGCGTTTGCATCGAAAGAATGCGCGCCGACCCGTTTGATTTATGATGAAGCACTCCTGTTGTAGAACTGGAAGTACTGCGAGTGATTTGCACGGAAAGAAACTTTGCGGCAGGCGCTTCTACCAACAACGTGGACGATGTCATGTTGCCAAGAGGCGTGCAACCCAACCGCACGTAAATCGACAAGTCCATCGATGGCTTCTGGATGCGTTTCAACGTAGGCCAAGACGCCTGCGTGATCCAATGGATCTTGCCTAGCATCTAAGCATTCTTGAACGAGCTGTTCGAAAGAGTTGCTGTTCATCCGAGCCAATCCTCAACTTGAAAACGATCCGCAAGGCGTTTTCGCGCACGATGCAAATGCGACTTCACCGTGCCCTCTGCCATGTGCAACTCCAACGCGATATCGCGCAGGCTGGATTGTTGAAGATAGAGAGCGGTGATGACCTTGCGCTCGATCTCGGGCAAGGACTGCAACATGATTTGCAGTTGTGGATGGAGGATGGGAGTTAGGGTGACATCGTCAGCAAGAAATTCGAGAGCATCGGCCCGCCCCAACATGGAAGGCTGACGTTTTGCTTTTGCCCGCGCATCCAAAAACGTGCGAAATCCGATGCGTTGCAACCACGGACGCAACGCTTGATTGGCGTCGTAAGTGTGGCTGTATTGAAGCGCGCAAGTAGGGTGTTTCTACGGCGAGGTTTTCCTCCACTGATGGGCTTACTGCGAGAGGGCGTTATGGGTTGCAAAATATTTTTCGCACCGCGAGCGTATCCTCAATGCATGTCGATGACACCTTATTGCCGATTCTTAGCCTTGATTTTGCTTCTTTTCTCATTACCGCAATCGGCAACCGCCGCCCAATTGCCTGAAGACGATGGACCGCACGCCGTCGGTTGGCGCGATTTAAACTTCAACGACTCCCACTATGGCCGCGGGCGCGTGAGTTTACGCCTGTACTATCCAGCGACTAGTGCTGGGCAAAACAAACCACTCGATGCTTCCTCACTCCCCCTTCCTTTAGTCGCATTTCAACACGGCTACCTGGGCAAGCCAGAAGATTACGACATCCTCTCAGAGCATCTTGCAAGCTGGGGGTTCTTAGTCGTCGCGACGGCAACTGAAAGTGGGGTCTTTGGCAAGGCGCATAAGCTGGGAAAAGATGCGCGCGCTTGCTTGCAGTGGGTCGAGGACGAATCTGCAAATAGCACGAGCTGGCTGTTTGGTGCGGCGCGACCTGGGGATTGGGCCGCAGTGGGTCATTCCATGGGCGCCCGCTCCTTGCCAACCTTGATTGGGCTAGAACCACGGGTTCGCTTTATCGTTTCTTTACAGCCAGGGGATCTCGATGCCACCGAGCGTGCGTACTACAACAGCTATTCCGGGAATGCCGTTTTCGTCTCTGGGGAGGAAGATGCCATCAACCCGCTCGCGCAAAACTTGGACCACGCAAATGAAGTGGTCGTGGCCCCCCGGAAAGTGCATTTCCTAATCGAAGGCACCGGGCACTTTGGCCCGACCGATGGTGAGCAAGGGTCGCATTCCTTGCCCTGGACAGAACAAAACCGAGTGTTTCGTCGCCTAGTTGGCTCCTGGATACGCAGTTGGGCCACTAACGATGAAAATCTTTTGGAACCCGTTCTAGGTGAAAGCCATTTACCGCAACCCTTTGCTTCACGTTCCACCTGCGCAGACCCAATCCTTTTTGCTTTGCAGAGTCCTGCCGGCGCTAACCTTCAGATTGCATGTGCTGCAACTTCCGGGGATCGCGTGCGTTTGGCTTGGTCCTTAGCTCAGGGGAGCACCACCACCCCCTTTGGAGTGTTTGGCCTAGATCTTGGCCAGGGAGGGGTGTTCTCCGATACCGCGCTTGGCTTTGGTGGCCAGATCTTGGCGTTTCTGCCTGTGCAATCAGGTTGGTCCGGGCGCACTTTGTTTGTTCAGGGAGTGGCACAAAGTTCGCCTCAACAAGGCGCGGTCAGTCGAGTGGCATCGGTTTCTATTCCATAGCTGCAAGTTCTGAGCCTTCTCCTCCACCGCACTTCGTGTGCTTTTAGAGTTTTGCATGTCCGGAGCCGGAGTGTTCGTCTTCCTGGTGTCGGGCAAGGGATGTCCGCACATTGGAAACCATGAAACTACATACACTCATTGCAGCGCTGCTTGCGCTTTGGCTAGTCGGGGGCGAGCTCCATGCTCAGTCCTACGATTCCTATCCTCCTGGTTACCCGTTCGGCATGAATGGCAATTGGGGGCACCCTAACGGTTACGACGGCTGGCCTGGCGATACTCCGGAAGGGACCTCGGGCGCTCCGGACGGTACACCACCTAATGGCGGGCTCGGTGGCGACGGTTTTGGGAATGGTGATGGCGGTAACGGTGGCGATGGTGGTGAAACCGCTGGCGACGGCGGCTTAGGGGGAGATGGTGGCGAAAGCGGCTCCAGCGGTGGATCCGGAGGCGATGGCGGTACTGGCGGGCAGGGCGACGACGACCCCCTTTTCGGCGATGACGGCGGCGATGGCGGCGACGGAGGTGATGGTGTCGACGGCGGCGGCAAAGGTGGCGATGGCGGTGACGGCGGAAACGGTCTTGTCTCCGGCGGAGATGGCGGCGAAGGTGGAGAAGGCGGTACCAAGCCAGGCGGTCCTTCTGCCGAGAACGGGGAAGACGGAGAAGATGGCGAAAGTCATATCTTGAACTTTCTGAATGCCATCGCTCCTATCTTGGAAGCTGCCGGCGCTATCGGAGTCATCCTGGCCTAAGCAAATATGAAATCAATCCGACCCCTTCTTTTTCTTGGCGCCTTATCCCTTCTGATCGCTTGGCTGTTGTGGCCGGATCGAATTCAGCCAGACTCTCCATCAAGTGGGGAGTCTGGTGATTTGATGGTTGAAGAACTTGAGCCTGCGACTTTGGTGGATTTAGAAGCTGAGGCCCCGGTTCGTGAAACGGTGGTGAAGGATTTCGCCGCTGTGCATTCTGAGGAGGCAAAATCGCAAGCTCCTGTTGATCCGGAAAGTGAATTCGGAAAGGTCTCGGTTGGGATTGTGGATTCCTTTGGCAACCAGGTCTTCCATGGAGAGGTTTTGGTCCTTCATCGTGGCAAGGTGATTCAGACCCTTGCCATGGATGAGGCCGACGCGCGGTTCCATTGTGAGCTGCCGGCAAGCGAAACCTATTTTGTGATGGTGAAGCCAGATTCTTTGCCGACTGGAATGATTCCTCAGTTAGTGCGTTCGCGGAAATCGAGGCTGGAGCAAGACTCGACGGATGAATATGACCTCAAAGATTATGCTCGATTCATGATTCGATTGAGTGCAAATCAACTGGTGGAGGTGGATTTGGAAGTGGGCACTCCAGCGCACGTTTTTGGAAGGATTGTTCTACCGGGCGGGTCTTCGGCTGAAGGTGTAGCAGTTCACCTTTCAGGATTAGACAAAAATTCCGGCTCCTTAACTGAAATCGCAACGACTAATGAACTCGGCGAATACTCATTCCCAGAAGTCTTTCCAGGCAATCATCGGTTGAAGCTGTTCTTTAACCCTCAGCTGGTTCCAAAAGGAGATTCTTGGAACCAACCGGCACCCCGGGATCTAGAAGTTCATGCCGGCCAAAGTTTGGATCTAGGTGACACGCATCTTGGGGGAGGCCATGGATCCATCCGCGGTTGGATTGTCGACCAAGAGGGAGAGCCGTTCCCTGGGCTGCCAGTGCTTTGTTATTCCAACCGGGCCGTGAAGGAGGGGCTAGCTCCGCATAATTTCGGTTCTGAACTTGGCCGAAGCGTAACCAATCAAGAGGGGTATTTTGAAATGGTCGGGGTTGAGGTCGGTCCGATTAAAATTTCGGTAACTCCCGATTTCAATCCGCGTTATGTCTTGGGAGCAGGCCACCCAGCTATGTGGGAACCGAGTATTGAAGTGGACTTGGAATCGGCCGGTCCGCATATGGACCTTGGAGAAATTGTGGTAGAGGAGAGTCGCCCTTTTGTCTTGAATGGGAATCTGGTTTATGACGATGCCTGGTTAGCATCGAACATGCACAGCAAGAAGGACTTGAGCATTTCAATTTCTCAGGTGAAGGGCGAAGCCTTGCCTGAAGGTGTGCGGCGAAATCCTGTGCGCAAAATGAGGGTGCGTCCAGACTTTGACGCGAATACTTATCGCGCGGCGGTCGAAACCCCCATGACTCGATTAGAGATAACCTTTCAGCTGGACGGGTATCCCGATATCCGCTTTCAAGTGAAACCGGAGGCCTTGCGCACTTGGGCGCGTGACATCCACATCCCTTCGGCCTTTGAATAACCTTAGTCTGTAGTTGGGATCGGTTGACCCGCTTGCCAATCCTGCTTTTGCATGACGCCGAGGAGGTGAAGCACTTCCTCGCGTTGTTGCAGAGTCAGGAGTAAAAGTAAGTCACCCGGCTTGGCCCATGTGAGAGCTTGGATGGTGGCGTCCATCTCGCTGTCGGCACGGGCGATGTCTTCCGCTAAGGCGCCGTCGGCAAGCAATGCCGCCTCCATGATGGCAGGTATTTCCCCAAGCTCGCGACCACGCAAATGTTTGTCCTGCTCTTTGATAATCAGCCGATCCACGCCACTGCGCCAAGCCGTCAGCGCAACTTCTTCGATGGAATCTATTTCCCGATCCCCGGCATGCCCGACGGTAACCAGCTTACGTTTCGGCTTCATTGCCGTGGCCATTTCAAATAATGCTTGGAGGCCGTGCGGATTATGCGCAAAATCGACGAGAACCTTTACTCCGTGAAAGTCAAAGAGGTTCAGGCGGCCTGGGTTGTCGGCTGGGTCACTTTGAAAAGCACGTAAGCCTTCTTGGATAGATGCATCGTCAAGGCCGAGTTCTTTAGCTACCGCAATCGCAGCCAAACTATTTGCGATGTTGTGCCGCGCCGCACCACCCAATGCAATCGGGATCTCCGCGACGTCAATCAACTTATCGGCTTGACCTTCCGCGCACCACCAAAGAGCATCCCCATCAAGGACTGCGGCCTGACCGCCGGCTGCGAGATGATTCTGAATGCGTGGATCTTGTGCATCTAACCCAAACCAAGTGATCGGGCATTTCACTAAGTGCGCCCGCTCCACTGATTTTTCATCTTGGGCATTGAGTACCAGACGTTTACCTGCGTGACGAATAATGAACTTGGTGTCCGCCAACATGTCTAGGTCTTGAATCCCCCACTCGCCAAGATGGTCCTCGGCAATGTTGGTGACCAGTGCAACATCGGCTTCCCCGGCTGCGAGGCCCAAACCTCGGCGCAGCATTCCGCCACGCGCCGTTTCGAGTAATGCAATGTCCGTCGATGGGTGACGAAGGATATTGCGCGCGCCGCCTGGGCCCGACCAATCGCCGCGGTCAAGTATTTCATTTCCGACCATAAGCCAATCGGTAGATGACACGCCGGGGACTTTGCCTTGCGCATCGACCATGCACTTCAATAAGCGTACGGTGGTGGTTTTACCGTTGGTGCCGGTAATCATGGCAATCGGGATTCGCTTTAGGGTATCCCACTGCACCTCGCCGGCTTCCGGCAATTCTTTAACCGACCAACTTTCGCAGTATCGTCCGGCGCCGATAGAAACATCATCGTCATCGGTGAGGAAAATTGCCCCACGACGTGCTGCCGCCTTTTGCAAACGCAACAAAGATCCGTTGGATTCTGCGCGGATTTCGGTTTTGAAATGCGCGATGGCTTCCTCAAGATGCGGCTCTTCAGTGTCATCTAACTTTGACTCTGCAACCGACCACGCCCACTCATTCATTTCGCAAGCGGCGTATAGCGCATCCATGGGAGCGCTAAAAGCAAGGCTCAATCCACCCGGAAATTTGCGAAATGCGGTTTCTTCCGTCCCCCATCCGACGCCTTCCAATAAAGCCAAAATCGCGCCTGTCCATGCCAAACGCGCGGGCTCTGCATCGGCATCATCTATCGCGATATCAATCACCGGGCCTGGCTTGCCCCAAATTACGTTTGGGCCAGTAAGACGGCGCGAATCGCGCATCTCCCGCTGTGGCGCAGCTTGTTCCGAAGTAGTCATGCTCTAAGTCTGCTAATCCGATTCTTCTGACGCCGCAATGCGAACGCCGCGCTCATCGCGAATCAGTGCGACATCTTTGTCTAATCCTAAATCAGTGAAGCCACCGAAAGCGGCGACATCGGCAGGGGTGGCGGAATGCACTTCCTCTTGCGATCCGCCGCCTTCCGATTGGAATTCTTGAATCTGACGCCAACTGCGTGAAATCGCATCGACGAAAATGAGCAGTTGGTCATCGCGTTGCGCCATGTTGAGCGCAGCATCGATGGCAGCTTGTTCATCCGGAATCATTTCGATTTGCTCGGTTGGAACACCGTTGGTGAGTAAGGTCTCGCGCAGCATCAACGGGATTTCATCTGATTCACGCCCGCGTAAGCCATCGTCACGGCGACAGATGTAATGGTCGAACTTGCCAGCACATAGTTTTGCAATTTCTTGCACGTCTTCATCGCGGCGATCACCTGGAGCAGCAAGCACAATGATTTTGCGCCCTTTGGGTTCCATGCGTTCGGACAAATCCACCATCGCCTTGATCGCGGCAGGGTTGTGCCCATAATCCATGATGACCTTGAACGGGTGGTCATCGTAGATGTTCATCCGGCCCGGAGCCTGAAAGTAGCTGGTGTCGAAGGTGCGCAGTCCGTGGCGGATTTCCTCAAGACTAACCTTCATGCTGAAAGCAATGCCGGCAGCAAACATGGCGTTTTGCACGTTATGCAATGCGCGGCCGTCAAGGGTTGCAGGAATCATGTGCGCCCACAACAAAGGAATATGCTGGTTCTTGTCATAGATGGTGATCATCAATCCACCCATGCCTTGCTCCAACACCACCGCACGTCCACCGGCGCGAATATGATCGCGCACCAATGGGTGGTTCGCATTCATGGTGATGTAACAAAGATGCTCCGACTTAGTGTGGTCAGCCATCTTTAGGCAGTACTCATCATCTGCGTTCAAAACCGCAGTGTCTTGCGCGATTTCTGCCACAATGCGTTTCACCTTCGCCAAATCATCCAGCGTGTTCACGCCCTTAAGGCCAAGGTGATCTGCCTGAACATTTAGTACCGCGCCAACATCGCAGCGACGGTAGGCCAAACCGCGACGCAACATGCCGCCACGTGCAGTTTCGAGAACCGCCACTTCCACCTTCGGGTCACGCAACACAATGCGCGCCGATGCAGGACCAGTCATGTCACCGTTGACGGTTAAGTGACCGTCGATGTAAACGCCATCGGTGGTGGTTAAACCAGTCACCTTCCCGGTCATCTTAAAGATGTGCGAAACCATACGCGCGGTAGTAGTCTTGCCGTTAGTTCCGGTGATACTGCAAATGGGAATGCGCGATGGCGATCCTTCCGGGAACAACATGTCCATGACGGGGCCAGCAACATCACGTGGCGTGCCTTCGGAAGGCGCGACGTGCATGCGGAAACCAGGAGCAGCATTCACTTCGCAGATGCCGCCGCCGCCAACTTTATAGGAGACGGCAATGTCATCGGTAAGAAAGTCCACACCGCAGACGTCGAGACCTACGGCACGCGCCGCACGTTCGGCCATGCTCCGATTGTCCGGGTGCATGATGTCGGTGACATCGACCGCGGTACCACCGGTTGACAGGTTGCCAGTGCTACGCAGATAAACCACTTTGCCCTCTTCCAAGACATCGTCCTTGGTGAAGCCTTTGAGCTCCAACAAACGATTGGCCTGATAATCCAACTCCAATTTAGTCAGGACTTTCTCGTGGCCAATACCGCGGCGTGGGTCGGAGTTCACAATTTCAATCAACTCTTCAATCGAACTCTTGCCATCGCCGGTGACGTGTCCGGGTACGCGCTTCGATGCAGCCACCAAGGTTCCGTTCACCACCAATAAGCGATGATCAAAGCCTGTCAAAAAGTTCTCGACGATGACCGCGCGACTATGCAAGCGTGCGTTTTCAAATGCAGTGCAAATCTCTTCGTCGGTTTTCAGGTTGATCGAAACGCCACGTCCATGGTTTGCATTCAATGGTTTAATCACCACTGGATAACCAATCCGCTGCGACATGCGGATGGCGGCTCGCTCCGAATAAACCAGACCTTGCTTTGCGACTGGCAAACCGAGGTCCGCCAACAACTTATTAGTCTCTTCCTTGTCGGAAGCAATCTCAACACCAATATGCCGTGTCTCCGAAGTAATGGTTGCTTGAATGCGTTTACCGTAACAAGCATGACCAAGCTGCACCAAGCTGTATTTATTCAAACGGATCCACGGGATGTCGCGCTCTTCCGCCGCACGCACCAAAGAGGCGGTCGATGGGCCAAGCGCACGGCGTTGCGCGAAACGAATAAACGACTCGCGCTCTTCTTCCCAATCAAACTCCTCTTTGCGAATCGATTCAGGCTGCAACTCTACTGGCAACAGGTGCTGCAACAAACGCAAGCCCAAAGATGCAGCTTCCAAGCCAACCTCTTCCGATTCATATTGGAACACGACATCGTATTGGCCATGTTCACCGTTGCCGCGGGTCTTGCCAAAAGTAACTGGACTGCCGGCCATAGCTTGCAATTCAATCGCCACGTGTTCAAACACATGGCCCATCCAGGTGCCGTCGTCCTCGCGCATGCGGCGCACAAAGCCACCTTCCTCGCGATAGGAACAACCGTGTTTATTTAGCCCCGGCAAAGATTCCAACAAGCCATCGATGAATGCACTGCCTAACTTTGCGGTCGGCCATTCCTCGAGTTCTTGCAGGTCCAAGGTCATGCGAATGACCGGGAAGTGGGCGTAAAGGCTAGGCCCAAGGTAAACCGAACGGTCGAGGATCTTCATCGTGGGGTATCGCTAGGAGGTCGTTTGCGTTGAAGGGTGGCTAGCTTCGCGGGTGCGAATGTCGAAGGTGCATCCGTCGGTAAGAATGTGCAAGCGGATGCCTAGCACGCTGACAGGTTCGTGGCGCCGCGCCGAATCCATGGAGGAAAACTCCATGTTGGATGGGTCAATCAAAGTGATCGCGCCACTGCCAACAACTTCGATGAGGTCATCTGGAGAGATGAACGCCGCAGTGTCTTCGTCGAGTCCAATGCCGACCGGCCGCGGGTTAAACGCAAGCGCGGTCAAGAGTCGTCCAAGCCGGTCGCGCTGCTGAAAGTGTTGGTCAACGATGAACTCGTGCGTTAAGCCGAATCCTGGCGCGAGAGAAACCATATCGCAACGGGGAGTGGCGCCTTCATCACCGTAAGCAATCATGTGCTCACTCAAAATGGATGCGCCTGCAGAAGTGCCGCCAACAGTAAGCCCCTCGTGGTTATTACGGTGCCGCAACATGTCCGCCACTGCAGTGCCGCCAATGGTGGTCGATAAACGCAGCTGATTGCCGCCGGTGATGAACACACCGGTCGCTTCTTTCAGCTCCTGCAACCAATCTTCGCGCGCGCAATCTTTACGCTCCTCGAAGGGCAGGCTGATGGCATGGGCAACGCCGAGCTCTTTGAAGATTTCCACGTAACGTGGACCGGTTTCTTCAAGGCGCGAAGCCGTAGGGATGATGACAATGCGCGCTTCACTTCCGCCACAGACGTCGGCAAAGCGCTTGAGGATGGCAGGGTCGCGGAATTTCTCTTCCGCGCCACCGATAGGGATAAGGTAGCCGCGAGACATGGGTTCATGAGATTCTACCAAGGCCTCGTGGAAAGTGAGTCGATGTAGGCGGCTCAGGCGCTAAGAGTCTGAGAAAGGAGAGCCTTCTCCGCGCCAATCCAAAATCATCCAATAAGGTGGCATTAATTGAATTCCATCCAGAGTGAACTTACCCGGGCTGACTTCTTCGAGGATGCGAAAGGCATCATCCGGGCGCGTCTTCCATGGTCCCCCGCGACCGATAATCGCGACCTCTTCGAAACCGTTTTGGGTACGAGTGGACCTCCACTCCTTTCGGTTGGGCTCTACCGCCCAATCTCCAGCTGGATCCTGTAGCCAGAGCTCCCAAAGTGGTCCATCTGGATGCTCTTCGGACAAATCCAATTCTGCAATCATCAGAGCGGAGTCCACCATGGCTGGCTCGCTATCCGCATACCAAGTGGAACTAAGGAAACTGGCTTCCCCGTTCTTAAACTCGCGCGATAACCAGTACACCTTTCGCTCTTCCCCCGTCAAGATATCCTCTCTGTAGTGGTTCCTGGGATAGAGGTCCACAAAAAGAGTGCCGGCTTCATCGCGGCCTATGTATCCGGAGCACTGCATGAGCTTGCCCTGGTCTTCAACTTTGGCACGAATCGGGTGCCAGAAATCCGTTGCGGTGGAGCGAGTGAAATAAGGGGATTGGCTCTGACATGCGGTGCAGGTTAGAGCTAGAAAAAGGGTGATGGGCCAGCGCACGTGCGGCTATCGCTTCGGCTTGGGGAATACTTTCATGATCTTCCAATCGAAGCCAGCGCCGTATTGATCTTGGTCGGTGACTTGGAAGGCAGCGAGGATGTCGGAGGCGCCAGAACGATACGCACGTACTGCATAAACTCCTCCAACCGCAGAAACAGCCGACCGGAAGCCGCGGGAATCCTGGTGCTCGACGGTCGCTTTCTTGAGCTCCCCTGGAATGTCATCCATGGTGACTCCTCCCAAATTATTCCCTTCGAGGCGAGTCACGAAACCTATGTTTCCTCCATAAAACCCTGAGGAAAAGCCCCAGCTTTGCAACTCAAGATCTGGGCCTTGATTGTAATCATTCAACCCTGTCTCAAAACTGAAGTATGCGCCGCCGCCACGGCCAACTGTCATGCCATCGAACCGTCCCCGATTTAGAATCCGGTTGTGGCCAGCTTCTGCAACACGAGGTGGTCCAGAAACTAAGCCGAGTTCTTGCTCAATGGTTTCTCTCATCTCGGGAAGCACACGCATCTTCTCTTCCATACTGAGCCCTGCAAAGTCTCGCGAAACTCGATGCAGGTTGCTGGAGGTACAACGCAGGAGGGCGCGGCGGTTGCAGCAACCAAAATGATTGCGGAATAAAAGTGGGAGTATTTCATCTCCACGAGTTTAGCAGGTGCTCGGCCGCATGCTTTGTTTACTTATTGCATTGCGAATCTTGGAATCCAAATTTCTTGCATGAACTCAATGTGATGAAATCGATCTTTCCAAAACTCCGACTCACGGATGACCTGCCGTTCCTCTTCCGTCAGGGGCAAGTCATGGTTCGCTATGCTCACAAGGAGGAAGGCTTCGTCCAGGTAATCCAACTTGTTGCGATAGGGCGGAGATTCTCCGATCTCACGTTGCCGAGCCCGGGTAAGCCCTTCCCAGAAATCGACCCAATTGATGAGGTCGGCACGAAATCGAATGTAGCTCGCATCGCGTCGGAGGGGAAATCGCAGCAACAGTTCATTCTTCTCCTCTTGGGCTAAGCTTGGTTCATGATGAAGCCAATACCAAGCGCTTTTGCAATACATCTCGGCAACTACGCTGGTGCCATCGTTCCAAACAACTTGAGCTGCATGGACAAAGGCAGCCATGAGCTCCTTCTCCTTAGAGCACACCTCAAACAGAGTTGAAATTTCTTCGAATCTCCAAGCGGAGACCATTTCCGAGTAGGCTGAAAAATTTCCGGTAAAATATTCAGGCTCCGTTTCCAGCTGCTGCTTGTGCCAGCTAATGACGTTTTCGATTGCTTTGCGTACTTGCGGCGGAAGATCGTCGATGGTCTTTCCAGGCAACGCAGAAACCATGTAGTCCTCCTCATGATCCTCTCTTAGCCATGGAGGTTCAGAATCATCGAGGAAAAAGGCATCGTACAACTCGTCAAACACCTCAATTTGCTTTTTGCCCTCCACCCATTCTGCTCTGTAGTCCCAAGGAACACTCTCATGAAGAATGGAAGTATCCGGCCACGCGGGTTCGGGACTGCATCCGATTATGAGGGTGGCCGTCAGCAAAGCCCAAGCTCGCGAGAATCTAAATCTCACTCGACGATATCCCCACCCACAATCACGCCATCGATTTCGCAGGCATCGTTTAGCACTACCAAATCGGCATCGGCGCCCAGCCTGATGTGACCCTTGCGGTCGAGCTGCAAATGATCCGCCGGATTGGAGGTGAAGGCTGGAAGTGCGTCTTCTAAGAGAGTGCCGCCTTTCACGAGGGCTGCAATGGTTTGCGGCAAGGCTGCACTAGTGCCGACATCGAAGGAAATCATGCGGCCGTGCTCGTCGAAGTGTGGGAGACATCCGCCGCCGTCGCTGGAAATGCTGATGAGTTCGGGCGGGAGGCCTGCGTCGAGGTAGCGGCACAATCCTTCGGAGGCGCGGTAGGCATCTTCACCATCTTCAATTGGAAAGGCGGTGAGGTCAATGTGACATCCGCGCTCGGCGAGCTGCATGGCTTCATCGAACAACGATTTGGTTCGGTTCACATGGGTCGGCTGAAAAACGCGCGGTGGCAATTCACTTTGGTCGAGCCCTTGGTGGATGAGCTCCATGCCGCGTTCGCCTTCACCAAGGTGCAAATGCAAAACACCAGCCTTTCTTGCAATAAGGCCGCCAACATGGCAATCACTCGCAGTACGCAGAATTTCATCTAGGGTAGGCTGGCTCGAACGATGATCGGAAATCGCAACCTCGCCGGCACCGATCACTGCATCTAAATGCACAATGTCACCGCGCACGCTTCCAGTAAGAGTGGTGGCGGGAAGGTGATAACCGCCAGTCCAGCACCAAGCCGACATGCCTTGTTCACGCAAACCGCGCACACCTGCAAGGAGTTCGGCGGTACTGCGGGTGACATCGTCGGTGCCAAGAAGGCCGACCACTGAAGTCACGCCGGCCTCCATGTAAGTAGAAAACATGGGCGCCGGAACTTTGGTCGATGCCCCATCTTCGCCGCCGCCGCCAGTGATATGCGCGTGAATATCCACGAGGCCGGGGATCAGGCGCTTCTCCTGAAGGTCAATGACCTCAAGCTCGGCACCGGCCGGAAGTTCGGTAGGCGTTTCCCCCGCCGGCGAGATGCCAAGAATGCGGCCGCCACCAATGAGGATGTTGCAGAAACCTAGTGGTTCCGGAGCGAAGACGTCGGCGTTGGTGAGGAGAGTCAGCACAGGGGCTGATTGTAATCGAATCTCCCTCTACTGCTATTTGACATCTCGAAGAATGCCCTCTTGCAGGTCGGATATTTTGATCACCTCAAAAGTGGTGGTCTCGAACCAAACCAGCACAATGATGTCTTCACCAGAATTGTTTGACGGATTCAAAATCTGAACACCCGAGCCAACCACCATGCGCAAATCTCCCTCTGCAGTTGTGGTATCTAAAACCGGAAGGGCTTTTTCAAGAGAGTGCGTCTTCCCCTCAAGCTCCACATCTTTTCGGACCACTGGAATCGGACGTTGGATTTCGGTGTACTCCATTTCCAGGGAAACGGAATACCCTGTTTCATCCAACTGAAAGATCCGTGCGTTCAGTCGAAGCCCTTCGTCCACGGTTTTCACCTGTGGAATAGCAATTCTCCGATTCCCTGGGTCCACATTAACTATTTTCCAGTCCTGGATATAGTTCACTTCACTCACTGAAGTAAGCAATGCCGTTTGCTTGGGAAGCATGGTCATCGTTGGCTCAGTAATGGTTTTCATTCCATGCTCGAGCAATCTTTCTTTCTGTACTTGGACTTCAGAGGCAGACTCTAATAGCTCAATCCGGCCGGATCGATCTAAGAACGGGATTTCATCCAGGTCGCCCCGAAGCACCGTCACATGGATAACCCCGCGCCAAGTCCCCTTCTCTCGCTGTAATGCTAGGAAATTTGTCAGCCAAGCATCTTGGTCTTGAGACAAATCAGTAATCATAAATGGCTTACCATCCATCTCCTGGAAAGTTATGTTGGCGCCGCTTCCCTCATAGGTTGGCAACATGAATGACTTCACCATGCCAAGAAAATGGTCCGCACTATCAAAGGAAGAGGAGCTCCGCGGCGCCAATGGCCATGCAGTAACACCCTGCATGAACGGGTCATCAACCACAAGTTGATTTCGATTCGAGAATGACACGGAGTCCACCTTCTCGTCGCCGGGCGCATCCGGCTTAGCCGGGCGAATCAGGCCATCCAAGGCATGAAGGCGCAACTCACGATCCTCTGCCCCTCCTTCCTGCTGATTCGGCAATAAGGAAAACGCGGTGAGTACAAGAGTAAGAATCATCTGTAGAGATCGGTGGCGACTTGAGCGCTAGTGACGGAAACGCGAAAAAGAGCGCTGCCTGGAGAAGGATTAAGTTGGGTTGAGGTGCGTGTGTGCCGAAACCTAATGACCGTCGGCGCATCGGAGGCGGAAAACTTCGCTATGGAGCGTGGGTCTTTTTCGGATTCGAACCTCTGTGTAGGAATGAGTAGGAAAAGGAGGACCGCTGCTGCAATGGAAGCCGCCCACAACTTCTTACCTCTCAGCTTCCTTCCAGACTTAACGGACTCCACATGCAGAAGCGTTGCACGCAAACGCACGACCTCTTCCATGGCTTCCGGGGATTCGGCAAGGCGCGTGCAAAACACATGGTCATCAAATGGGTCTTGACGTTGGTCCAACAAACGATGTGCGTGCGCGAGAAGATCATCGAAGGTGCTCATAACCAGGCCTCCACGTTGGCGTCGCGGGCTAGAGTTTGGCGCGCACGATGAAGGTGGGATTTCACGGTCCCATTTGGGAGTTTTAGAGCGACGCCTATCTCGCCAACAGATTGATCCTGCAAATGAAAGCGTCGCAAGATTTCGCCTTGAGGATCTGGAAGTTGCGCAAGCAAAGCGTCGACCTCTTCCTGTGTGGGTGGCGCGACGTGATTTGGAGACTCAGGAAGGTGGCTCCCTTCGCTCATCGGCAACGGATCCGCTTTGGACTTTGCGCGAGCATCCAAAAACACCCGAAACGCAACCGTATGCAGCCAAGGGCGCAAAGGTCGGGTCGCGTCGTAGCGATGTTGGAACTGGAGGGCGCGGTTCATGGTTTGCTGTTGCAGGTCGTCGACCTCTAGGCTGGGGCAGCCGACAACCAGCCGGCGCAGGAAGGCACGCAGGACCGGGATCTCCTCAGGCAACTTGCCCTCCATACTTTGGTGTACAGGGTTCGCATGGGCGGCGGTTGCAGAGATTACTCTGAACTTTCTCAGGGGGTGCATTCTTCTTTCAAGGACGCTGATGCTTACTTTCGTTTACGCCGAAACATGTGCCCGGACCAGTCGTCGTCAATGCGGCATATTTTGATGTCGGTCCAGCCACTGCCACGCGCAAAGGCCATGACTGCAGCTTGCGTGACCTCGGTGCTCATGGAGGAGGACTTTTTCGGCCAACATATCCACAACGGCCGTTGGTCTGGAGAATGGTCCACCGCTTTTTGAAAGTTTTGGTTGATGTCCTGCAAGTGCTCCGCAAAAAGAAGGACTAGGTTGACCTTTTTGCTTGCACGTTTGATGAGGCTGGTGGATTTAGGCAAGTCGGCACCTAGTGTTTTTAATAGATCAGTTGGACCACCGAGCTGGAGGATTTGCAGATTGAGGATGGCGCAGGGCTTTGGTTACAGCTCCACGAACGCCGCGCCAAGTGCAGAAAACTGCGTCGGGGAAGGCTTCTTGTACAAGGTTTACTTTCTCCTCGACTCCCCCAACGAACACAAGGGGTGTACTGGCAGTCACTTTGGTGCTGCGAAACCAGGCGGCCACTTCCCGCCCGTGCGAGGGCAAACGCTCCAAGCTAATCACCACTACATCGGGCAAGTTTGACTTGAACTTAGCCAGCCCGATACCTCCTTGCGTATCGAAAACATGGACCTCGTGCCCGGCACCCTTCAAGAGCGCCAAGCCGTCGAAAGCTTCTTCCGGTTTCCAATGCACAAGTAGGACGCGCGCCATGCTTTCAGATTATCATGCGCGGAAGCCTATGGCGGAGCCCCTCAAAAATAGATACAACCGAGCCTTCCTCGAAGAGTTGGCCGCTGTAGTTTCGGATTGTGCGCCAAGCGGCATCGATCAGGCAAGTTTCATCGCTTTGACTTTGGCCGATGGCTGGGACGACTTAGAACTCAAGGGTCGCATGCGCCGCATTACAGAATGCCTCCGCGAAGCACTTCCTAAGGATTACTTGGAAGCTCTTCCCATCATGCGTGATGCCGCCCCTCACTTTGGGGATTACCTTTCCATGTTCTTCCCGGACTTCGTGGAGGTTTATGGCATGGAACACTGGGAAGAATCGGTCGATGCCCTTTGGTGGATGACTCGTTTTGGAAGTTCTGAATTTGCGGTGCGCCCTTTCCTCAAGGCCGACGCCCCGCGCATGTTGAAGACGATGTTGGCCTGGACGCAAGATGAAAACGAACATGTCCGACGCTTGGCCAGTGAAGGCAGTCGGCCACTGTTGCCATGGGCCATGAACCTACCGGAGTTTCAAAGGGATCCGCTGCCTGTGCTTCCGATTCTCGAAGCTCTGCATGAAGACTCAAGTGAATATGTACGGCGTAGTGTGGCCAATAATTTGAATGACATCGCAAAGGATCACCCGGCCTTGGTGTTAGAAATTGCGCAGAAGTGGGAAGGTAAATCCAAAGAGGTGGACAAGTTAGTGAAACATGCATGCCGGACCTTGCTTAAAAATGGAAACTCCGGCGCCATGCTTCTTTTTGGTTTCCGCGACCCCTCCAACCTGAATGTGAGTTCCTTAGAAGTCGCGGAAAGCAATATTCCATTGGGAGGTTCACTCGAGTTTTCTTTTACGATGACTGCTCCAGAGGCCTTAGGCAAAGTACGCTTGGAATACTTGCTTGAGTTTGCCCGCCCTCATGGACGCGGCGCGCGCAAGGTTTTTAAGATTTCAGAATCGGATTCCACGGAATCGCAGCGCCGCATCACGCGACGTCATTCTTTCGTCGATCGCAGCACGCGCAAGCATTATGTTGGTGAGCATTGTATTACGGTGATTGTGAATGGGGTTGCAAAGGCATCGGCGGAATTTTCGCTCACCGAGTAACTCTGATAGTTATCCTGAACACCGAGGGTGATTACCCTCGTCATTGACCCATGATTGAAACGCTTCAGAATCTACCTGTCGGTGTGGTTGGCTTTCGTGCCCACGGAAAAGTCACTGCCGATGATTACCGCAACGACTTAATCCCGTCGATCGAAGGGGCATTAGTGAATGCAGAGCATTTGCATGTGCTTTATGAATTCGCCGATGATTTTACTGGATTTGAGCTAGGTGCCATGTGGCAAGACATGATGGTCGACCTCGAACATATCAACGTTTGGAAGCGCATTGCCATCATCTCCGATAAGAAATGGCTCCGCGTCATCATGCGTAGCTTCGGCGTAATCATGCCATGTCCATTGCGTGCTTTTGCCCCTGACCAAAAAGAAGATGCCATGGCCTGGATTCAAGACCCAGGTCTTTCCGGTCTGCACATGGAGCTGCGTGAGACGGAAGGTGTTCTCGTACTTGCACCTCATGGCCGGCTGGAAGCAGCCGACTTTGAGCAGGTCAAGCACCTAGTCGATCCTTACCTTGAGGAGCATGGAAAGCTCCACGGCCTCTTGATTCGTGCCGATGCATTCCCCGGATGGCACGGCCTTGGCGCCATGTTTGCCCATTTAGGATTTGTGCATGACCATCAGAAGCACATTGCCCGCGTCGCCATAGTTTCCGACGACGACGTTCTCGCTCATCTCCCAGCCATGGGCAAGTTCTTCCTCAGCGCCGAACTGAAGCACTTCCCTACTGCGGCCCAGGCCGAAGCATGGGCATGGCTAAAAGCCGCCGCCTAAACCTTCCTTACTTCAACTCTGTAAAAGCCGCCTCGACCAAAGCTGCTTGCTCCACGTGATGGCGCTTGTAGCTTCCGGTTGCAGGGCTGGCGGCAGATGCACGGCCAACGAAGAGAACCTTCCAGTGCAAATCGCGGAAGCGTTGCAGCATGGAAGCCCATGGCCCCATGTTGCGCGGTTCTTCTTGGCACCAAACCAACTCCGCATCTGGGTACTGGGCGATGAGCGCAGCAACCTTGTCTTGCGGGAATGGGTAAAGCTGCTCGACGCGCGCCAAAACCACATCTTCAATCTTATGTTCGTTGCGGTAGTCGGCAAGATCATGCGCAACCTTGCCACTGCAGAACACAATCCGGCGCGGCGACTTCACGGCATCTTCCACCAACACGGTTTGGAAGCCTTCGGTTAAGAAATCTTCAACCGGGCTTGCAGCACGAGGGTCACGCAACAAAGACTTTGGCGTGAACACAATCATCGGGCGACGCTCTAATGCGTTTTGCTCCGTCTCGCCAATGACATGCCCTTGGCGTCGCAGCAAGTGGAAGTACTGCGCGGCAGTCGAACAGTTCGCTACGGTGAAGTTGCCTTCGGCTGCCAACTGCAAGAAACGTTCGGGGCGTGCATTGGAATGCTCAGGGCCTTGTCCGTCGTAACCGTGTGGCAGCAACATAGTGAGCCCAACATGCTCCCCCCATTTTGCAGTGCCAGAAGCCAAGAACTGGTCGATCGGGATCTGCGCACCATTTGCAAAATCGCCAAACTGTGCTTCCCAAACCACCATGTCGCGGCGATCGGCCAAGCAGTAACCGTATTCAAAACCAAGTGCAGCTTCTTCACTTAAGAAGGAGTCGCGAAACTCAACATGCACACCCTCTTTCAAATGGGCGAGCGGCACATGATCCAATGCAGTCCGCTGATCGCGAATCACGGCATGACGATGCGAAAAGGTTCCGCGCCCGGCATCTTGTCCAGCAAGACGAACTCCAATGCCAGCTTCGATCAAAGAACCCCAGGCCAAGGTTTCGGCACAGCCCCAATCGAGGTCGCGCCCTCCACTTGCCATTTCTTCGCGGCGTTTTAGTTGACGCAACAAGTTTGGGTGGACCACATGCTCATCCGGCATGGCGTTGGTGCGCTCGACCAGAGAGAGCAAACCATCGGCGGTGGCTTGTGGCGGAGCAACCGGGTCGGGCGAAGCAAAATCGGCATCGGACCATGCATTTGCGGAGCCATCGACTTCAATTGAAACTTCGCCGTTACAGTCCTTCGCTTCTGCGCGGGAAGCTTCTAGGGCCTCACGCAACTCGGCATCGAACTCTTCACCAACAGCGTTGCATTCCTCGCGCGTCATCATGCCGCGGCGCATGAGCAAGGAAGTGTAAAAAGAGCGCACCGTTGGGTGATTGGCAATGCGCTGGTACAGCAAAGGCTGCGTGTACATAGGTTCATCACCTTCGTTGTGACCACGACGACGGTAACAAACCATGTCGATGACCACGTCTGCGCCAAACTCGCGCTGATAATCCACCGCAACATGAGTGGAGCGCATTACGGCTTCCGGTGCATCGCCGTTTGCGTGGAGCACTGGTGCCTGTACCGCTTTCGCAATATCGGTGCAGTAATAAGTGCTGTACAAATCACGCGGACCTGCCGTGAAACCGATTTGGTTGTTCACCACTAAGTGAATGGTGCCGCCAGTACGATACGCCGGAAGCTCTGACATTTGCAAAGTTTCCGCAACCACGCCTTGGCCAGTAAACGCGGCATCGCCGTGAATCAAAATACCAAGGGTCTTTTGACGGTCGACATCGTTGTCTAGATCTTGGTATGCGCGCACTTCGCCACAAACCACCGGGTCGACGGCTTCAAGGTGACTCGGATTTGCAGCAAGAATGATTTCCACCTCGCGGCCATCAGGAGTGGTGTGCACGCCGCGTTGGCCGAGATGATATTTCACGTCACCGGAGCCTTCTGCCTCGCCTGGAAGCAAGACTCCCTCAAACTCACCGAAGATTTTGCGGTAAGACTTGTTCAAGATGTTGGCGAGCATATTCAAACGCCCGCGGTGCGCCATGCCAATCACCACGCGCTCCACACCCGATGCCGCAGCGCGGTCAATGATTTCACCAACCGCTGGAATCAAAGTGTCGGCGCCTTCCAAGGAGAAGCGCTTGTTGCCGGGGTAACGGGTGTGCAAAAACTGCTCAAAGTTTTCCGCTTTTACCAAGCGTTGCAGAATGCGCTTGCGGTGTTCTAAATCAAATACATCTTCATTGCGACGCCGTTCCACCCGCGCGCGCAGCCAATGTTTACGCTGACGGTTTGCAATGTGCATGTACTCCAAAGTCCAACGGCGACAATAAGTCTCACGCAACACCTCTAGAATCTCGCGCAAGGTCATCGAGGCCTTGCCGCACATGCCATCGGTCAAAAACTCGCGGTCCAAATCCCAAATGGTGAATCCGTACCAACTCGGATCGAGCGACGGCAACATATCTGGGTGATACTCGAGAGGATCTAAGTCAGCGAGTTGACATCCGCGCTGTCGATAAGCGCTAATCAGCTGCCAAACTTTCGCTTGCTGCGAGGCGCTGTCATCGTTGTGCGCCTGATGATGATCTTCATCTAGGTGCGCCGGCGTCCACGGCACGCGCAGGACGCGGAAAATGTCGCTCCAAAAGCCATCGGCCCCGGAAAGCAATTCTTCAATGCGCTTCAGCAGCAATCCTGACTCAGCACCCTGCACCGTGCGGTGGTCATAAGTGCTGGTGATGGTCATGACCGGCCCCATGGCAATCTCAGCCAGCATGGTTGGGTTCATGTTGCGCGCTTGCACTGGCACACCAATCGAACCGGTTGCCAGAATCAGACCTTGCCCCTGCATGAGCCGCGGCACCGAAGCCTCGGTTCCAAAACCGCCGGGGTTGGTCAGGCTAAAAGTAGTCCCTGCAAAATCTGCCGCGGTCAACTTACCCTTGCGCCCGCGCGCCACGATGTCCTGATACCCGTCGAAGAACTGCTTGAAGTCCATCGAGCCCGCGCCCTTAATGTTCGGCACCACCAAACTGCGCTTTTCGGCATTGCCAACATCGATCGCCATGCCAATGTTGATTTTCTGCGGTGACATGCGCCACGGCTTTTCGTCCTTCTCTAGATAGTAGGACTGCACGTTCGGCATTTCCGACACTGCGCGCACCATGGCATAAGCAATGAAGTGCGTGTACGACGCCTTGCCCAAGGCCCGGTCGCGCATGTGCGCATTGATGATTTTGCGATTCTCATCGAGGACCTTGACCGGAATCGTGCGCACCGAGGTCGCCGTCGGCACCGCCAAACTCGCGTTCATGTTGGCCGCAATCCGCGCTGGAATTCCGCGCAGGGCCTCGGCATCGACCTCGGCCACTTCTGGGGACTCCACAACCTTGGCCGCCGTGGCCGTTGCGGTACCTCCCTTTGCAGCAGCTCCAGGCGACGCCTTGTCCGCCTCGGTGAACCATTGAGCCCACTCGCCGTCTACCGCAGATGGCTCCGTAAGCCATTGCTCGTAAAGGGTTTCCACATACCCGGCGTTGACGCCGAACTGCTCCTCAAAGTCGATGCTCATGCGATTTCTCCTGTGAGCCCTAAGGGTAGTGCGGGCTCTTTAGAACCCACTAGTGTACCCCTGATTAAGGAGCCTGGCCGGCGGATGATTCGGTTCCGTATTTATGCGGGCGGGCAATCCAAATTTGCCTGCATGAGTCGATAGGCCAACTCATTCCCCTCACCGAGCGACGGGGCGCCTTCTCTAACTTTTGTGCCGCCAGCAACAACATGGGAAGCAGCGGAGATTGGCGCATGTCCGAACAGAATGGCATCGACCGTGGACATTTGGTAACCCTTACCGCGAAGCTTTTCATATTCACTCACGAGATCGTTGAACTTCAGCTTCACGCCATCTGTTTTCCCGCCGGTGGTAACCCCTCCGTGATATTGATGAAAACAACCCTCACCGTGCAAGTTCACCAACTCTACGCCAGGATATTCCACCGCTCGCGCATAGAGATCATGGTTGCAGAGTCCGCCGCCAGGAGACGAAAAGCCTTCCTCGTATCCGCCAATCTCTTGGAACACGGACCGGCGCATAAACAGGCAGTTGCTTTCGGCAACCGGTTCATACCAAGCACCTTTGGCGGACCCTGCTAAGGATGCAATTTCAAATAGACGATATCCATCTTCCTGCCAAGCGATGGTCTCCAAAAGCTCATCTTCTACTTTTTGGCAGTATCCCTTTTCCACCGACCTTGCTTGATGTTCCGGACCGAGGTGAAAACCCAAGACTGAAACCACCGGGTTGCTAAACATAGAGAATGCCTTGTTGGCCCATGACAAGACTCCGGGGCTCAACATGCGAGCTCCATCGACCATAATCGCAATCACCTCGCCGCGCGCCTGAGCTGCCGCTTGATTTATCGCGCAAACCGGAGATTGGTTGCCGCCGCCTACGTAAAGGTAGTGGAGGTTGTCATTTCCCTCGAATAACGCGGAGTCCAACTTTTTCTTAGAGCCGTTATCGACCACGATGACCTCGTATTCAATATCCTCGGCCTCCCGTTGATAAGCGCGGGACAGGGAGTACAAAGTGCGTTCGATTTCTCGATGCATGTTGTACACCGAGACGATGAAAGAAAACTTCAGTTTTTTGTTCTGGAAGAAACGCATCTTAGATTGCTATCTCTTTTAATCGACGGTAAAGCTTTGCTGTGCTTTCTGGAAGGTTGTCCATGCTGTTCGAAACGTGACTGCGCAGAGAGGGGTCAAAAAACGCATCGCGGCCTCCACCAAACATATGTGCAGCAAGCCCTTTATAGTCAGAAACTTTCAGGTAGTCCGAAGCGGACTTGCGCAAACCAAGCTCTCGATAAATCTTTTTAAGAGCGTGCAAGTAGCTGCGATCCGACTGGTCGAAATCGATAACGGGAAAGGCCTTCTCCTCCCAAAAGCTCAGCAAGCGACGATTGTAAGCCTCCCAGGTATGAAACCAGTCATCAAGACTGCCCTGATTCTTATTCCTCTTCCAAAGAGACTGAGCAACCGAGGTCGGGTTTCGGAAAGTCCCAACCAACTTGACGTCGGGCAGGACTTCTAACCATCCTTCCAAAGAAAAGCAGGTTCGGGGATCCTTAAACCCCCAGAGCGGGAAGGGACGAAACTGATCAATGATTTGATCCCGCATCTGACGGTGCGCATCGTCCCACTCCACCACCTTTGGCTGATCCCAGCTTGCTGAATTCTTTTCCAGCAACGACTCATGCAGAGCCATAATCCTTTCGCTCTCACGGTTGCCCTTCTTGTTGTGCGGATTGGCAGTAAAGACTTCCCCAAGCTCAAGGTCGGATGCCTGCAAACTTCCGGCAAGGCAACTTGTCCCGGAACGATGCATACCCAAGATGATGACGGTGGTCATTTAGAGGCCTATTCTTTTCTATCCACTAGAGGGATTCTGCGAGAGTCGCTTGCTCTGCGTAGAAGGACTCGAAGTATAGTCCGGTGAACTTATGAATCCATCGGCTTTGCTTTGAGATCGCAAGGCATGAGGGGCAGCAGGAGCCCTTTTCAAGCCGGTGCGTATTCGCACTACCATGTTTGCGAGGTCGCACATCCATCACGGCAAACTTTCAATTGAGGTTGGCACGGTAGTTGTAACCCTATCGGTAAGCCAGCGGGCTTGGGGCTCAACTGAGCCCACATGGGATAAGGAGTTAAGTCTGTTCGAGTCATATAGTCGATGGGGGAAAAATCGGCTGACTCGTCCAGGCTTTTTCTTGTTCCTCAATTGGAACAAAACGGGTTGGAAGGCTAATTCAGGGATGGCCTAGGCCTTTCCACGAATCAGGCCAACTTGGGCGTCACCTTTCGAGAAGGCACCATCGAATATATTTTTGCTCGGCCAACCCATCCAATCGCGCAACACTTCGCTAAACACGGAACGGAAGTCCGTATGCATTTTCAGGTTGCCGTCTTGAAGATTCTCGAGATTAGGGTTTGCGCCATGCACGCCGCCTTTCAGTCCACCACCGATGGCAAACATGGGACCTGCGGTTCCGTGATCAGTTCCGCCAGAGCCGTTTTCAAAAACACGTCGACCGAACTCCGAGTAAACAAGGAGCAAGGTGTTTTCATCGGTCCCGTCGGTGGCGAGATCGGCTTGGAATGCAGCGGTTGCATCGCCAAGTTGACGCAACAAGGCACTGTGCGTTCCAGCCTGCAGGGCGTGGGTATCAAAACCACCTAGTTTGGTCCAACAAACCGGCGGTCCATTTTCCGCGCGCACTAACCTTGCTGCCAAGCGCAAGCGGTCACCCAAGGCCGTATCTGGATAGCCCTTGCCCGCTGGAACTTTTTCGGCCGCCGCGCGTAACTGAGCTGCAGTTTCATAAGCCATTTGTGATGCCTTCCCAATCCGCGCCAACGGACCACTAGCAAGGCGTCCGCCTGGCATTTCAGGAGGTTGCTCAACTCGAAGTTTGGCAAGATTAGTCAGGGTCAGGCCATCGGAAAATTGACTCTTCAGTAACAGCGGGGACTCAGAAGTACCCATGGCTACCGGAGGCAATCCGCCAGCGCCGCGTTGACCTTCAAAGCAACGGCCAACCCATCCGCTGGTGCGCTCCTCGCTTTCGCGTAGGCCACTGTGCCAAATGTCGCGCGAGGTGAAGTGCGAAAGGTTTGGGCGGTCATAACCAACCCCTTGCAAAATGCTTAACTTGCCGTCATCGAACAACGATTGCCAAGCGCTCAGTTGCGCGTTCAAACCTATAGTGGAATTCAGCGCAATGATTTTGTCAATCGGCAAGCCAATCTTCGGTCGCGCCTTGCGATACAAGTCATCTGCGAAAGGGACGACGGTATTTAAGCCATCGTTTCCGCCATCGAGGAAAAGCAAAACCAAACGTCGTTGGGTTTCGTTCGCTTTTGCAGCGGACCATAATGCCGATGGCATGAACATCGCGCCTGCACCCATCAGGGCGGAGAGTTGCAAAAATTCGCGACGGTTCGTGTTCATGACATGTGGTATTCGGGAAGACAAAGCACCGCATAGGCCATGGATTGGAAGCGGCGGGCATCGTTGTCGGTGGGGAGATTCTCCAGAGTAACAAGCAGCGCCCGGTGCCGCTCTGCAGATAGACCGGACGGAACCAGGGCGCGTAAGAGGTCTTCCAGTGCGGTACGAGCCACGCGACGCCGGCGCATCGGGAATAAATTGGTCATCGGTGCTTTGCGTAGCATGTCGCGACTTCCCGCAGAAACATCGGCGGCAAAGCGTGTGCGCTCAATCCAGGAAGCCGTGTGAATCCAAGCTTCTCCACCTTTCCAGCCTTGCACTCCTGGAGGTTCAAATAAGGATTGCCCCATGCCCGCAATGGAACGTTCCAGCTCGCGAGGGTCAGGGCGGCCGCCCAAAGCGCGCATGGCTCCAATGACATAATCCACCGGTGACTTCACTAAACTCCCCATAGATGTCGGGGCATAAAAAGCGCGGCTCCCCAAAATAGTTTGCAGCAGCCAGTTGATGTCCAGATAGTTTTCGCGCCACCGCGAGGCGAGTAAATCGAGAACGTCGTCATTTATTTCAGGAGCGACGTAGAAGAGCCAAAACTTCCGCGCCAAAAATTTTGGGCACTCGTCTTGCTCTACCAGGGTGCGCACGAGGTCATCGCCATCGTGCAAAGTCGTATTTAGCACCGTCTTCGCTTGTTCATCGTGATGAAGATCCACGAATCGATAACGGCCCTTATCCACGGTGCGACCAGTGAGTGCGCGCGCGGCCTCTTGGACATCGCGCTCGGAGTAATGCCCTTCCCCAAGCGCAAACAGCTCCATGAGTTCGCGCGCAAGGTTTTCGTTGGGAATGCCTTTACGGTTCGAATCATTGTCCAGGAACACCAAGAGCGCCGGGTCCTTGGCCATAGCGAGCAGTAAATCTTCGAAGGAGCCAGAGCCCTTTTCCAAAAACAAGAGATGCTGCCGGTACATCTTTTCACTGTCCGCAACTTTGCTCCACGTGGTTGCAAAATGGCTATGCCAGAACAATGCCAAACGTGTGCCGGTGACGCGATCGTCCTGCACCATCTTCATCATCCACCATGCGGCGAGTTTGGAACGGTCATCGTCCACGGATAATGGCTCACCAATGCCCATCCAGGCCGCTTCAAGCATTTCTTGGTCAGGCTCAAACACAAAGTCCAATGCCTTTGCGGCACCAACCTTCAGCAACTCTTCGATTTGTCCTGGCTTCGCGCCTCCAATAGCGCGCGACAACAAATGCCCCACCTGCGACGTGGTCCAAGGCCCATGCCCCATTTCGGGAGCATAAGGTTCGAGGGCTTCTTCGGGTGTCAGCATGGAGGGGGTGGGGTTAGGGGGCGAGGTTGAGCCGCAGTTCTAGGTGCATCTTTTCGTCGTCTAGAAAGCTACGCACTCCGCCGCCTTGTATGAGTTCAATTGCAGCAAAAACAAAGTCGGTGAACTTTTCCGCCGCTTCCAAATCACCGCCTTCTTCCAGCATACGATTTGCCACGAAATGAGGACGGTCCCGCTCGATGATTTGTGCAAGTTCGCTCATCTGAAAATCAATCCACATACCACTTCGGCTCACCATCTCAACTGGCGCAATCGCGATTCCTTCAAGCAATCCTAGGGAGCTGGAAATCCATAGCTCTCCGTTCGGCCGCACCAACATGCTCGGCGAAAGATTGTAACGTTCGGGTTTTTTGCCATCGACGGTCCACTTGGGATAAGTCGCCGAGTAAATTTTGCCGCTCTCTTCCATTTGGATGTTCATTTCCAAAGTGGGCTGCCCCTTATTGCCGACATCGAAGTTGGCGAAAGTGATGGCGGAAAGAAAGGCCGTGGAGAAGGCTTGCTCGAGATCTTCCGGCGCGTTTTCTTTGAATCGGATTCCCATAGCAACAGCTGGGTACTCGACGCTCAGATTTTCAGCCTCGGACGATGACAACGGAGCCACTAACCAGCGGATTTCTGGCTCAAGGTGCTGAAAAACATCGGCGGCGGGATCGCGTGCAAAGAAGAGCTTCATTAAGCCATCACCTTCAATGGTCTCAGCAAGGCCGCGTTCGCTGAGGTAATCCGCACGGCCGGCCCACCAATGCGCAAGGTCGCGCGCAAAGATCACCTGCCCGATGCCGCGCTCAAGGATTGGCATGGGAATGTCCCGCACTTCCGGAAAGAAGGGCGCGTGAGTTTCGCGCAGAAGTTCGTTCCCTGGAGTGATGAATTGGAACAGGAAATTGTGCTCCTGAATATCCAAACTCAACGACACCCAAGGTGCTGTACGCAAAGCCTCGTGCAACTCCCCCACCAAATACGAAGCTCCTGCATTTTCAGGCTTGTCGGAGTAATCTTCCTCACGCAAGGCGGCGCCATCGATCCAGCCGAAGATGTCCGGAGTGGCTGCGCCTTCCAAATGCATAAAGCCTTGATTGCGAGCCAGCTTGACGATGTCGGCCTCGGCAAGTCTATGCAAAAGCACTGGATTCGTGCCAACAAGAAAACGATTCACTTGACGGACCAAGGTGATCTTGTCGTCGATCTGCACCTCCCAGCTTTCGCCCCTAAAAGCTCTACGCGCGATGCCCTTCAGCAGAAGTGGTGGCATCAGGCAATCTTGAGCGAGGTCGCCATCGTGCCCTAGGCCAACGATAGCCCAATCGCCAACGCCCTCCTCACCCTCTGCTTTAGGCATTACAAACAGATAGAGGCCATCGCCAGCAAAACTGGCTACTGCTAATTCGGCATCGCCACCAGCCGGCTGCAGAATGAAGCTCCAGCCCAACTTCACAGCGGAGAATTCCGGGACGGCTTGCAGCATGCTCCAAAAATCTGACGCAACTACCGTTTCGTGCAATGGGCCATGCAAAAAGGTACCTAGCGTGGCTGCCGGGGTTGACATCTCCAGCACCAAAGCAGGCTGAAGAGTTTCAAATTCGGTGACTTCTGGGGTCTGCAACAACAGCCCGAAGCATAAGAGAGGAATATGCATGGCGAGGATGAGACCCGCCGAATCGCCCGTGGGTTGCAGGCGTTCGGCGAATATCCTCCTCTAATCTACTCCTTCCAGCGAATTCAACTCTAGCCCTAGATAGACTTTTTGCTGCTGCTCGCGAAGTTTATTCGACCGCGATTCCTGCTGAATCGAGTTCAGGGAACGCACGTTATCGAAATAGGATTGCGAATTGAGCCGTTTACCCAATTCAATCTTCATTTTTGCATCTTGCGTTGGCTGCATCCCAGCACCGGCTCCGCGATAGAAAGCGTAATGGCGGCCATCGTGGCGCGCAATCACCGTGGCAGCACCGCGAATGCCCGTGGTCACGAACAAGCCGCGCGGGTCAGTATGCCCAGAATGGAAGGCGGAATCTTGAGCCCCGATCGCGCGGATATCGACATCTCTTAAGTAGTGACCGTCGACGCGATCCACCGCTTGAGCGCGCACCCCGCCGGCCTCTGGATCAGTTTCTACCACGAGTTCAAAATCGCTAACCAAAACCATTCCCGATGCGTGAATGGCCTCCGACCGACAAATGATGAGGTAAGCCCCAGCACTTGGAAGTTCTAGCTCCAGCTCAAAGTCTTGTTGACGCATGGACTCATCATCGGGGAGGGCGACGGTCCGGCGAATCACCGGCTCGATACCCGCAAGATTGACTTGAGTGATGCCGGCCAAGTTTTTCTCACGTAAGTAAAGAGTCATGAGGTCAACCGGGTAAACCAAAATTTCGGTTTCTTGCAAGTTACGGTAGTGCAACTCCAACTTCGCGGTTTCGCCTGGCGCGATTTCGGTGATCTCATCCATCGCGAGTGCCTTGTGCCGGAAGTTGGCGAGCACCTCACGTGCATCTGCGAACACATGATCCACGCGTTGGTAATAACCAGCTGCATCGGCAAAATCCTGCCGTGCATGATGGATTTGCGCGAGAATGTAAATGGCAAGGTCACGGTTCTTCGAATACTTCGTGTTGCCATTTTTTTGCGGAATACGCAGCATGGTAATTCGCTTTAACAAAGCCACCGCCTTTGCGTCTTCGCCTTTGTACCACTCAGCAACCGCCTGGGTGTAGAGGAAGGTGTCGGCAAAGCGCGGATCGTTGTAGCGCCCGGCAAATTCATCTGCAAGACGCGCAGCATTAGCGTAGTCTTCAAGATCGAGAAATGCGCTAACAAGGTTGAGTGCTGCATCTCCGGAAACCGGCTCATCTGGATACAGGGCGAGAAAACGTTGCAAGTAAAGCACGCTCTCGAACAAGAGGACGGCACGGTTGCGCCCGGCATCGCGAAGGCTCTGATCTTTGTATGCCGTCGGCGCTGCCACCAAAAGCCGGTCCGCTAGAGTGACTCCGGTTTCAATGACATTCGGGAAGTCAGGATACTCCAACCAAAAACGGTACATGGCCTCCGTTGCTGCATGAAAATCATTTTGCTGTTCAAGCACACTGACTAACTGGAGGTCCTTGCTGAAAGTAGTCTTTGCTACCGCACGGTAAATACGAGCGGCACGTTCCCACTCGCCTAACTGACGATACGCTTCTGCGATTTGAGTTAAGCGTGCAAACGGGACCGACAATCCGGAGTCTTTTTCCTTCAACGTTTCGAAGACGTGCACGATGCGATTGGCATCATGTCGCTCTACGGCAAGTTGCAATAAGGCACGTGAGGCCTTTACTTGCTCAGGCGTACGCAGCCAATTTTCAAAGCCATCTAGCAATGCGGTTAAGTCCTCCCATGCAAGATCCTTTTCGCCTGCATGGAACGCGGCTAAACCACGTCCAAGAAGTTCATCTGGAGTAGAACGATAGGTGTCGTCAGAAGCTTCGCCACGTTTTAGGATTTGCATCGCGGCGGCATGCCCGATTGCGTAACGGTCTGGGCGGTAAGCGCTGCGCAACACTGTAGGCAGAGTGCGGTAATTGCCTGGCTGCAAACCACGCAACTGAAAGTGCACGCGCCCACTTCCGCGGTGCTGTCCGACATCAACCTTGAGCACACCTTGTTCTACGCGCCACGCAAGCACGTTGCCTTCCACTGAGTTTGGAAGGAGCTGTGCGCCTGCCGGGATTTGAATGTCTAGAGTTAGGAAGTCCAAATCATCTTGGTAGTCCTCAGAATTGTAGGTGCGGTAAAAGTCCACCGTGGCTGGCGCGACATCGGCAAATTCAAGATGCTCTAACAGGTTCGCCCATGGCTTTGGAAAATTCTTCAACTTGTTAAAGCCAATTTCAATTTCGCGACCATCAAACACCGGACGCGGCGCAAGGAATTGTGCACGAGTGACATTGAGATCGCCTCCTTGCGTGGCTTGTGGGTTGGTGTCAAACCCCTTCATGGTTAGGCGGTAGTGCGGAGTGCCCTTCCCCTGTAGACGCAAACGCACATGAATTTCAGGTTGCTTCATGGAACTATCCAAAATGCCTCCCAGAACGAAGCGAACGTTCTCCGCATTCAAGGCGATGGTTTGCTCTTTGCCGTTGCCAACCTGCACCAACACTTTTGCATCCTGGTCCTGCAAGCCAGTCACCGTACGATGTTGCGCCAACGCCGCCAATGCTAGCCCGTGTGCGCTTTGCCCATACCAAGGGCGACCACGCATTAACTTTTCCTCCAAGCTCTCTACGGCTCCCGAACCCGGCCAGGCTTCCAAAGTTGCAGACAAGGCTAAGGCCGTTTGCTCCATCGGCATACATTGCATGCCAAAACCTTGCGGCTGGATGTCATTGAGTTTGGTCAACATGGCTTGCACCATTTCGCCAGCCATCGACTTGCTCTCCAGTTGTATTAAAGCACGTGCGGTATAGGCACAGGCCACGACCGACAACTGTTGACGCTCGCGATGCAAACTGTTTGCATAAGAGAACTCAGCCTCATTCCACAAGCTCAAGGCATACAACAAACGTGCGCGGCGTTCCGTTTGGCGTTTCTCGCCGCCGCTCAGAGCCTGCTTCAGGTAATGAATACCGCTCCCAGACTGGTCATTGGAAACCTGCAAGCCTCCTTCGCTGGCAGCGAACAAAGCCATCATGGCCATGGCCGAAGTATTTGCATCGGAGGGGCCGCGAGCACCTGCCCAAGTCCAGCTCCCATCTTTCTGTTGCGAGCTAAGCAGCTGGGTCAGCAAACTCCCGGCGCGCCCTTTCATGCGTTCATAAGGCGCGTGATCGGTCTGGTCGGTTTCACGCAAATGTTGCATGACGCCAAGCACACCAAGCAGCTCCGTTGCAATGCCGACATCGCCATTTGGGCGCCGATTTCCTTGCACTGCTTCTTCGATAAGCAGCTGATCAAGGCCGACTCCCAACTCCAGCTGCCAAGAAACGGCGCTGTAACTTCCTTGATCCGGCAAACTCAGAATGAGACTCTGCATGTCATCTAAGACTCCTGCAGAAGCAGCGTAAACCGGAAGCCCCCAAGGAGTGACTTTGACTTGACGAGTTAAGGACGACGACACCAAAGCCGGCTTACCGCCAAACTCTGGGTGAAAGAACTCGCCCTCTGCAACAATCCTTAATTCGACTTGCCCATCGATTCCGGCAGGCACAGCATTCGGCAAGGCGATTAACTGTTCGATTAAGGTCTCGCCGTCGAAGGCAGTTTGAATTTGAACTTGTTGCTGACCTCCTGGATATGCAATCTGCAAACTAATGTGGGCATCGCCTTCGTAACCCGTCAGATTGTGCAAACGCACCATGACACTAGCGTGATCGCCTTCTTGCAAGCGCGATGGCAAGCGCGCTTCGATAAAGAAATCGGCACGCGTGGTAAGTGAAGCAGTTCCGCGCCCCACCGTCGTTCCTTTGTCAGTGCCGCGACACAACAAGCTCCATTCGGTGCTCTGCTGTGGAGCGGTGAAGCGAATGGTTGCCTTGCCGTCTGCGTCGGTGACCACGTTTGCTAACCATAAGGCAGTTGCGCGGTCGAAGCTGGCTTTTTCATCTTGGCCACTGAGACCTACGGCCCAGTCGTCGCCGCCAGCAAAGCCTCTTCGCTTCTTGGCCGAGCCACCTTTGCCGCCACGACCACCAAATTTGCCGCCGGCCCCGCCACCGAGTCCAACATCGTTGTTCCATTCGGCAGAGTCAAAAGCTGCGTCTGCATTCATGTCTGGATCCCCTGCATAGCCAAGTTCTCCCAGCTCCGCTGTAAAGCCACCACCCCCACCCGCTCCTGCGGGAGGAATGGTGTCGCCTGGACCTTTGTAATTCCCCACGCGACCAAGTTCCTCTTGCGCGCGCAAACGATTCCGCTCCCACCCTTCCTCCGCAAGGCGGCGTTCATCCTCCTGCAAAAGTGCGGAATCAATATCCGTGGTTACACCTTGATAAGCAAACTCATTACTGCTCGAAGAGGTCATCCTGGTGCGACGCGAAAGCCCCTCTTCAAAGACTGCACTCAAGGTGCCGGTACGGTCGGGGAAAATCTCAAACAGCGATTGATCTACTGCAGCAAAAGAGAATTCCGCCACAACTGGCTTCCCGTTTTGGTCGACGACCTCCAGGTCCACAACGACTTCTTCGCCAGGGCGGACAACGTCCTTCCGTGGCGTAACTTTCACTTGCAAACTTCGTGCAACGCGGAAACGGTGCGAAGCTTCAAAGAACTCATTGCCGTGCATCATGCCAACGGAGACCGTGACTTCTGGAAAGAATGATTGCGGAATGCTTTCCTCAAACTTGGTCGAGCCAGGCTCAAGAGACAGAATTCGGTACTCCAGAATCCCGGTGCCCTCGAAAGTCAGCAGGGCTAAGTTTTTTCCTGCTCGGTTCAACAACTCAAAGGGAAGCATGCTGCCCACATTCACGGCCTTGCTTTTGACCAACATGCGCAACTTGAGGTCATCGTCTTCGCCGGAAAGAAAGAACGATGCCTGCGCCGTAATTGGATTAGCAAACCGATCGGTGCCCTCCAAGCGCAATGCATAATCGCCGCCCTGAGCAAGAGCGTCTAACACGATTTGTGCTTCTCCCTTTTTTGAAGTCACGATCTCGAATCTCTGCACCTCCATGTCTTGCCAAGCGCCATGATAATCGCGCGTGCGTTTCCAAAGAACCGCCTGGACCTTTCGTGAAACAGTTTCGCCATCTGGCGCCAGGGTTTTTACATCGACTGAAATGGTTTCACCTACCGCAGCGATGTTATGAGAAGCCGATGCGCTCATCGAAAAGCCAGTACCTGCAAGTAATACACTGCAATCACCAAAAACGCCTTCCTCGATCGCCTCTACAGCGAAACGTAAGCGTTTTCCTGGGCTTAGCGATTGGGTTTCGAATTTCCAAGAAAACTGCCCGTCCGCGTCGCTCAACAATTCATGTGTGCGACCGTCTGGAGTCTTCAGGCGCAATTTTGCATGCGCCAATGGCTCTCCATAATTCCACGCCAGATGGCCTGCCAGCTCCACCACTTCTCCTCGATAATAAACCGTTCGGTTTGGTTCTAAGGTGATTTGCAGCGGCTGAAGTTCAAAGCTTTGGACCTCGAAATAGGTTTCGATTTTGGTCCCGGCCGGACTCGTACTGTGCAAACGGTATCGCCCGGTGGGAGCACCCGTGGAAAGCCGAAAGTCACCGGTTAAAGTTCCGAACTCACTCAAGCGATGCCTCTGGTGATAAATTTCACGCCCGCTCGGATCAGAAATCAAAATCAAGTGACTCTGCTTTGGTTTAAAAGAAAAAGAAGAGTCCTTCACTTCTCGAACCAAGGCGCGCCAAGAAACCTTCGCTCCAGGCAAATATGCAGAACGGTCGGTGTAAGCAAAACTTGCTGCGCGTAATGCCTTGGCATTCGAGGTGCCCGCCAGCGGCAACCAAGTCGCAGCCACGCCACGGCGGTCCTTCACAAAAACTCTAAAGTCTTGCGTTGGCCGATGCTCTTTGAACTTATAGCGAGCAACGCCATCCTTGCCGGTGGTCAATTCCACCATGTGCGCCGGTTCACCCTGGTTACGGCTGGTCATCGCCAGGACCAAATCAACCTGCGACGCCGGCTTTCCAAGTCGCATATCCTGCACAAAGAGCAAAGCTTCTTCGGTGGAAGAACGCACGATGACATCTAAGTCGCTGCGCATGACCAAGGTCGTTGCACGTTGCGTTGCAGAGGACACCGCGACTGCCCAAACACCAACACCCTCCACCGGCAAGGCCACCTGTTGAGTCATCGGCATGTATTTCTCAAAGGCACTGATTTCATATTCGAATTCCAAATCAGCCGCGATGAGATCCAAGTCCAAGTTTTCCACACCCAAGTAAGTCAGGTGCTTGCGGAAATAGGTTTCTAGGTCCAAGCGATAAACTTCAACCTTCACCGATTCCAAGTTGCGCGCCTCCAAAGTGAAGCTTGCATCTTGATGGCTTCGCCAAGTGCGTTCCGTGCGCACGGTTAGAGAGTCTTCCAACATTGCCTTGAGACGACTCTGCGCTTGATGCTGAGAATCACCGAAACTGCACGCTCGGTAGAGAGCAACGGCTTGCTCAAGTTCATGCAAGGAAAGCTCCATCAGTAAACCACTCTGAAACAATGCTTGCGATGCTTGTTGGGATCCCGGCAAGCGTTGCGCAGTAACCTCCCACTCTGCAATCGCCTTGCGCAAGAGCACTTCCCGCGCGACCTTCTGATTATCTTCCTTCAACAGCAGACCTTCTTGGCGATACAAATCTCCCAAGGTGAACATAATTTGGTTGGCGCGGCCATCCAAAGGGTGCGCACCTAAAAAATTCAAATAGGCCTCTCGCGATGCCTCCCACTGAGAATCCATCGCCAATTTTTTACACTGCTGAAACTCGGAGTCCACCATTAAGCGCTGCGCATGCGACCAATCTGAGCCATCCGAGTAACGCGCGACATAACGCCCGAAAAAAGATCGCGCCTCCAGGTGATTCCCTAGCTTGGTCCATGCTTCTCCGATTCGAATCAAGGCAAGTCTGCGTAAAGCTGCGTCGTACTCCAACTCGCTTAGAACCTCCGTTAGCGGAGGTTCTCTATCGAGGAAGGCCTGATAAGCCTGAATCGACTCCGCGTATTGACGTAGCGATCCGCGCCGCTCTGCAATTCCAAAAGCTGCGCGACTAGATTTTTCATGCCGTGGGTAGGCATCTAAGAAACGCCGGAATGCGCCGATGGATTTCAGCTCTCCCTTCTCGCAAAAAGCGAGGGAATATAAGGCGAGACCGCGCAGCGCATTTAGCTCCGTAGCGTCCAGGCCATGATTGTCATCGGCCAAGGCCACGGCTAAGTCTTCATACATGCGACGTGCGGAATCTAGGGCACCGGCTTTACGCGCGGCATCGGCGTGGGCATAGCTCGCGTGAACATCTTCGAACTCTTTTAGATAAAGCGCATACGCGCTCGCTGCTTGACCCCATTCTTCCCGTTGCACCGAACACCAAGCTGCGCGCTCTAAAACAAACTTGCGCAGGTCGTTCGGTAAATCCAGCGCCAAAGCCTTGCCATATAAAACACGCGCCATGGCAAAGTCGCCGAGATCGCGTTGTGCAGCGCCAGCAAGCGGTGCCGTTTTTTCAGCTGCAAGACTTAGATAAATTTGCGCTAACTCTCGTTGACGCTCCGGCCCTCTCAAGCGCGCAACTTCTTTCGCCCAAATTTGCTCGGCAGCTTCCCATCCACCTTGCTCGGCTAAGACTTCTGCATGATAAAAGCGTGCCTTTGCAGCCCACGAGCTCTCCGCGTTTGCAGCCGCAAAGTTTTCATACAACTCAATCGCCTGGTCCAAGCGGCCAGACCGCTGCACAGTACGTGCCTCGAGATAGTCCCAAAAACCTGACTCGTCCTTCCCTTCCTTTTGGAATGTTTGAATGATCTCCAAAGCACCGGAATAGTTCCCGTCCAGGAGCATCTGCCGCAACTCTTCTGGCAACGGCGGCGTGTCTTGGATCGTGGACTGGGCTGCAAGTGGAGCAGCAACTAGATAGGAGAGCAGAAAGAGCGCGAGGAAGATCTTCTTCATGATGCAAAAGGGGAACGGCGGAAGCGGGGTGCCGGTTCACCGTGTTCCCAATGTTGCAAACGATAGGCCACCTCTGGGATTGGCAATTCTTTACTCTGGCGAAGGCGATAATGCCTCCATGTCCGACCCCTCCATGCCCCCCGAACTGCAAGCTCTGGCCGAGTTGGCACTGGAGGTTGGGCTAGAGCTCCAAGGCACCCTTCCAACGCAAAGTTTGGATCCGGAAATCATGCAGCGGCTAAAACGTTGGCTGGACGAGGGCCGTGCTGGCGAGATGGAATACCTGCACAAGGCGCAAGAGGTTGGGGAGAATCTTCAGCAGTGGAAGCCATGGGCGCGCGGGGCTGCTTTGTTCGTTTTGCCTTATCACCGTGCGGCCGGCAGTTTCCGGGGTGGTGGCCGAGTGGCGCGCTATGCCCTTGGCCGGGATTACCACAACGTGCTCGGTAAAAGATTGGAGCGCCTGGGAAAACGACTACGTGCAGCGGGTCTTGCCAAATCCTTCCGCGCCACGGTCGACGCCGCGCCAGTGCTCGAGCGTGAGTGGGCGATTCGTGGTGGACTCGGCTGGCGTGGCAAGAACACTTTGCTGCTGCATCCGGTGCATGGCCCCTGGGTACTGCTCGGGGAACTTGTATTGGACTTCGAAGTCCCGGCATGGTCCCCGCCGGCCGCGCGGGAAGCGACCTGCGGTTCTTGCACTCGCTGCCTCGACGCCTGCCCTACCAATGCTTTCACTTCCGCATACGAATTGGATCCGCGAAAGTGCATCTCCTACCTCACGATTGAGACCAAGGGCGAGATTCCTTTGCAGTGGCGGCGCCCGATTGGCGAATGGGTTTTCGGCTGCGATGTCTGCCAAGAGGTTTGCCCTTTCGGTGCCGCAGAGCCCGATCGCACCACCGACTGGCCGCAACTCGATGCCTTTGGCCAGCTCTCCCTGGAGGAACTTCTCCACCTCTCTGAGCAGAGTTTCCACAAGTTATTCACAGGCTCTCCGCTGCGTCGTCCGGGCTGGGCAGCCATCTTGCGCAACGTTTGCGTGGCACTTGGCAACCTAAAAAGAGGGGCTCCTGAGCTAGAACAGGCCCTTTTGCACCCTGAACCTCTAGTTCGTGGCCATGCCGCCTGGGCTCTGGGGGAAATTGGGGAACGAAAAGTTCTCCACAATGTCTTAACAAATGAGTCTGACCCCTTTGTGCGCAAGGAGTTGGAAATGGCGATTTCACAGTAACTCCCTTCGCTGAAAAGGCTTAGGTTGAGCGCGAAAGAGATGTTTCTATTTGCGACTTCCTTGATTTCCCAATATTTTCCAAGTTTTCCACGTCACTAGTCAAAAAGAGGGGCTACGGTTTCAAAGAGCCCTCGGGCCGATCTTTTCTCCCCCCTCACCCAAATACCGTCATGCCTCAAAGCGACTTTTTCAAGGACTCCAAATACTGTCCCCGCTGTCACGACTACGTTCGATACCTGCAAAGCCTAGACGCCAGCTTCTGCATCGATTGTGGGGCAAAGGTCCGGCTGTTCAGTGCAGCCGACAAGCGCGCCTTCCTGCAAGACCTCAAGCAGGCGAAGGAAGCGCGTCGAGCAGGCGGGAATAAGTGGGTCGGCTGAGCCTCCCCTCATCGACTCTCTGATTCCTTGTCTAGGATGATTGTTTACGCCCTGTTTTGTGCAGGGCGTTTTTCATGCCTACCGCATTTGCCGTTCAGCGGCCGCAATCTAGCTAAGCGATTTCGACCGTGGAGCGGTCGTCGGCCTAATTGGAGCTTTCCGAATCAAGCTGCACTCTTAGGGAGATGAGAAATTGGCAGAAGCAACTTTATTTAAGCCCTCGTAGCCCTCGTTTATGATTGCGCGAGTCCATGAAACGCTCCCCTTATCGCCTTTGCTTGCTCCTCACCCGCGATTTGTGCGTGGAGGATCCGCTGAAACGCATGGAGGCAGCGATCCGAGAGGGCGTCGACATGGTGCAGGTGCGCGAAAAAAACATGACAGCTGCCGAGCTGTTCGAGTGGGGCGGCCAAGTCTTGGAATTAGGGCGTCGCCTTGGTGTCCCAGTTCTCATCAATGACTCCGTAGAGGTGGCGCACGCCCTCGATGCCGATGGCGTCCACCTCGGTCAAGAGGACCTCCCGGCCTCAGAAGCGCGGGCGATTCTGGGCGAAAACAAGCTTATTGGCTTGAGTGCCCACACTTTGGACCAGGTGGAGCAGGCCCATATCCTTCCCGTGGACTATCTCGGCTTTGGGCCAGTCTTCCCGACCGAGACTAAGGGATACACCGCCGGCCTTGGGCCAGACTCCATCGTGAACGCCCTCATGGTCGCCCCGGTCCCGTTGTTGGCAATCGGTGGAATCCGTGGGGAGAACTCGTGGAAAATCCCGCAAGCTGCTGGCATCGCCGTCTCCTCTGCTATCTGTTCCACCAAAGAACTTGCCAAAGACTGCCTGGCAATAGGCCGTTTCGACCTATATTAGGGCATGAGAAATCTCATCTTCACCCTGGCTGCCAGTGCAGCCGTGGTCGCCTTTAGCCCCAATGCCGCTGCGCAAGGCGTCGTTTCGGTTGGCGACACTCCGTCCTATACCCTTGGCGAGGAATCCTTCAACACCATGGGAGCCACCAGCGGCACAGATTTCGCTGGCAAACCGGTTCTTGTGGAGTTCTGGGGCACCAAATGACCGACTTGTATTGGGTCGTCCGTGCCGGCGGCCATTAAGCTTCAAGAAGAATACGGGGATGCACTTCAAGTCATCTTCGTTGAATCCCAAAACTCGGGATACGGAAAATCGATTGGCATGGCCACCAAAAGTGGGTGGTTAGGCAACCAGGCTATTTGGACCAATCGGCATCCATTTAGCACTGGCGGCAATGGTCTACCAGCCTTTGCTTTGCTTGACGGAAATGGCAAGGTGGTCCTGAAGGGAAATTCCAGCTCGATGCACAGTCAGATTAAAGACAGCATTGCCGAGATGGTCAAGGCGAGCAGTGTTGCTCCAGCCGATGCCCCTCCTAAGGTCGCCAAAGTTTACCTCACCCTGCAAAAGGGTAGTTACGCCAAAGCTGTGATCGCCGCCAACAAAGTGATTGCGAAGCCTGGTTCGAAAGACACTGAAGCCATTCTTGCTGCTGCGAAAGCTGCACTTGCTGCAACGGAAGCTCAGTTTACTGGCCAGATTGCGCGCGCCGATTGGTTGCTCGCCAACGGTTTCCCGATGCATGCCATGGATATCGCAAACGGCCTCACCAAGGGTGCCAAAGGCAATGACGACATGTTCGCTCGTGCTACTGCACTGAAGGGCAAACTGGAAGGCGAAGACCTGAAGGCTGACTTTGCCGCTGCTAAAGAACTCGCCAAGTTGGAGTCCGCTCTTTACCAAGACGGCGGCTCTGCCAAGTTGATTAAGAAGCTCAACGAAGTGGCCAACCAAAACGCTGGTAGCGCAGTTTCAAAACGCGCTAAGCAGCTAGTCGAAGTCGCACAGTATTCGCAGATGTAAGTTCCTGGGGGAGGTCATCCCTCCCCCTCACTTACTTACCTGCTTAGATGGCTGCGTGGTCATGTAAAACTTTCGCCACGCAGCTCGTCAAACCTTTACCCATAGGGATATGCAAGAATTCGTTTGGACCGTGAGCATTGGACTCCGGACCAAGCACGCCAGTGATTAAAAACTGCGCCGCTGGAAACTTCTCCCCCAGCATTCCCATGAACGGGATAGAACCACCCTCGCCCATGTATCCAGCAGGCTGGTCAAAGAATTCGCGAGAAGCTGCGTCCACGGAATCTTCCAGCCATTTGGCTAGTTCAGGTGCGTTCCAGCCATTTGCGCCTTTCTCGGCAACGAAGGTTACCTTTGCCCCATAAGGCACATCCTTCTCAAGAATTTTGCGGATGGCAGCCTCGCAAAGCTCATTGTCTGCGGTTGGCGGAAGGCGGAAGGAAACTTTGATTGCACTGAATGGTCGCAATACGTTTCCAGAATCTTCGAGGGCTGGGAAACCACCGGCACCGGTCACCGAAAGAGTCGGGCGCCAAGTGCGATTCAAAACCATTTCGACAAGTTCGGTTGCCATGGGCTTTGCATCGCCGACAAAAGTGTAAGGGCTGAAAATAGTATCGCCCAGAATCTCCGCAGCTTTCTCCGCTTGCTCGACGCGTTGTTGCGGAATCGAATGATGCAGTTCTTCGACCAACATCTTGCCGGTGTTTACATCTTCAATGCGATCCAAAAGAATGCGCAAGATGCGGAAACTCGACGGCACGATACCGCTTGCATCGCCGGAGTGCACGCCCTCGTCCAGAATGTCCACACGCAAATCGCCGGCAATCATGCCACGCAAAGAAGTGGTGCTCCAAAGGCGTTGGTAGTCGCCGGCGCCGGAGTCGAGACAAACCACTAAGCTGACATCGCCAATGCGGTCGGCTAGGTGATCGATGTAATAGGGAAGGTCGACCGAGCCGCTTTCTTCGCAGGCTTCAATGATGACCACGCATCGTTTATGACTACCGCCAAATTTTTGTACGGCCTCGATTGCGGTGAGTGATGCAAATGCAGAGTAGCCATCGTCCGCGCCGCCACGACCGTAAAGCTTGTCGCCTTCCAGGACAGGTTTCCACGGAGCTAGGTCCTCGCGCCAACCGGTCATTTCCGGCTGCTTATCAAGGTGACCGTAGAGCATGACGGTATTGCCGACACTGGAACCACTCTGCTCACCGAAGGCTGGGATCTCCATGAAGATAAGTGGGGTGCGACCTTCAAGCTGAATCACTTCGAGGGTAAGGCCAGCAATCTCGCGCTTTTCACACCATCCTGCAATCAAGTTGACCGCCTGATCCATGTAGCCGTGCTCCTTCCATTGCTTGTCGAACAGCGGCGACTTGTTCGGAATGGCGATGTACTCCATCAGCTGAGGAACGATTTCCTCGTCCCAGGTGCGGTCGACATGGGCCTTGACGGAATCTAGGTTGAGGGCGGCTGCTGCGGAATCCATCCGCACAGGGTACGATTGCGGACATGAAAATCAGCCACATCCTGCTGACCACTGATTTGTCCGATGAGGCACAACGCAGTTTTACTTATGCTGCGGATTTAGCACACGAGAAGGGTGCCAAGATTACTCTGCTCAACGTGGTAGAAAATCTCACGGTCGCTCCCCATGGCGCTCCACTGGCTCCTCCACTTGACGACCCCGAAGCTCCGGCACTGAAAGATGTTGCCCAGAAAGCCTTGGAGCAGCGGCGTAACGAATTGCCTGCTGACATCGATGTGGACTGCCAAACGATTCTAGGTACCAACCTTGGCACTTCCATCGCCGAATTCGCTAACGAGCATGGTTGCGATTTGATTGTCATCTCGACCCACGGCCGCTCAGGTTTCCGCCGCTTCGTCATGGGCAGTACTGCAGAAGTAGTTTTGCGCCACTCCGCAGTTCCCGTCATGGTGATTCCGCGCGTCGACTAGTCGGTTAGCGTTTCCGGCTATTCCTCAATGGCGTTGCCATCTTCATCGAAGATGTAACCCATCTCGCCGAGATTCATGCGCTCTTGTTCATCGAAGACGCGCAACTGACGATCCGATGCCGTGGCAATCAAGGCCTTCGCCGATGCAAGCAGTGATTCCCGTTGTGCGGAAAATGCGACGTCCTCGATTAGGTTATCGCTCTCCGCAATGCCTTCCTTTACTCGGTAAAGTGCAAAGGGCGTAATCTCGGAACTCGCTCCATCTGCAGCCTTCCACTCGAACAAGAGCTTTAAGCCGTCTGCGTAAACCGCACCTTTGTCTTCGTGGATGGCAATGTCCACGCTTTCTTCCAAGTCGGCCTGCAGCAGATCGCGTCCTTCGCCAAACTCCTCGATTGGATAACCTGCGGCGCGCAACAGGGTCAATGGGATGTCAGTCAACCGCGGCACCACAGAGAAACTCCCCGCTTCGATGTTCGGCCCAGTAAGGAAAAACGGAACTTGCAAAACCGGTGCATAAACCGTGTTGCCATGCATCATGAATTCATTCTCGCCAAAGTGTTCACCGTGATCCGAAGTGAACAAAATGACGGTTTCGCGCCCCGAGTCTTCTACGCGCGCAAAAACCTGGCCGAGCGCTGCATCGATCATCATGACTTCTTCTAAGTAGAGGGCCTGCAAGTAGCGCAGCCCGGCAGGTCCATCGGCATGACCTTCACGCATGTCGGAAGAAACTTGGTTACAAAACTGCGTGGTGCCGGGGTCGAACTTGCGGTAGCGTTCCGGCAAATCGAGATCCGTACTTAAGCGGCCACGGAAATCCGGCGATGCAAGATAGGGCGTATGCGGCGCCATGAAGTGCAAGAAGTAAAAGTAGGGCGTTTCTGCGGAGTAAAGGTCGTCGAGATACGCAAGCCCTAAATCACGTACGTTTTCGGCGAAGATGGCTTCATCTTCGACGACCGAACCGTCGTTGACGGGGAAACGTCGGGAGGCGAGGAGTTTCGAAACCTGCAGTGCGCGAGTGTCCGAAAGGCCTGCGCTATACCAAACCATGCGTCGCCCAGATGCGGTGACTTTCTTCGGTGATCCTGCGCGCGCATGATGCGGCGCGACATTTACCAAAACTTCAAAACCACGGTCAAACCCGGTATAGCTATGCAATAAGCCATTTGCCGCAGTTCCGAGGGTGCGATAACCTGCGCTTTGGAAGGTCTCAGCGAGAGTGTCAAAACCAGCATCGGGCATGAAGCCGAGGTTGGTGTAAGCGCCGTGCTTGAGTGGCGTCACACCAAGCATCATGGTCACATGACTCGGCAAAGTCGACGGCGTGGTGGCATGACCGTATGGAGCCTGCATGGAACCCGCGCGGAGGGCATCTAAGTTGGGCGTCGGGACGTCGGGGTTGAGGATTGCACCAGCACGCAGGGTGTCGATAGAGATGAGGAGGACATCGGGGTGACCGCTGGCGTTTACTTTTGGCGTGATCGCGGGCAGGGCTGGACGAGCCGCAACATCGAAACCTTTCTTCACTTCAGGTGCTGGCTTTCCAACGCCTGTCATGAGAACAAAAAAGGTCAACACGCCGAGGCTTGCCAATTTGCCGGTGATCATTCGAGGCAAGGCTGGCAAAGGCAAGTGCATAATCACCAATGCAACCGGGAAACCAGCTTCCACCATGGCGTGTGGTCGACCGGTGGCTTCAAACAACATCGCACCGGCAAGCCCTCCAAGACCTACGCCAAGACCGGTCATCCAGCCCGCGGAATCCATGCAGCGCTTACGGAAACGGGCGGAAAGGTAACCCAAGGCGCCGAATCCGAGCAAGGCGAAGACATCGCCCAAGTAAACCATCAGGAACTTGAGGTCGAACAGCGCAAAGCCGGGCCGCAAGGGATACGCCAAAGTGTGGACCAACGCGCCAACAGTAAGACCAGCAAAGCACGCGACCACGAAGGTTTTCATGGAAGTGGAGGGAGAGTTCGGCTCGGCCATCGTGGGATTCTAACGAGGTGATTCAAGCCAAACACCTATCCTTAATAAGCTCCACGATGAATCGCCGCCCTGCTAGGGTTGTTGGCCATGAGCGACGACGCCGCGACTGCAACATCTCCTCCCTCTCGCCCTACCGGATTTGGCACAATCTTTTGGATTGCCAACTGGATGGAGCTCGTGGAACGCTTCGCGTATTACGGCGTACGAGTTGTTCTTCCGGTTTTAATGGTGAAGGCTATCGAACTTGGTGGTCCTGAATTTGACCACCTGCAAAAAGGAACCATTTACGCAGTTTGGGCTTTGGTGCAAAGTTTCGTCCCCATCTTTACAGGAGGGTTTGCGGATCGCTTCGGCTACAAAGTGAATATTGCGGCTGCAACGGTGCTAAAGATTATGGGCTACTTGCTCATGGGCTACTGCATTCTTATTGCCGAATGGATTGCTGGCATTCCTTTGCGCGATGCTCGCGATGCAGGCACTGATTTCACTTACGAACTGTTCTTTGCCGGATCTATGCTGCTCGCAACTGGAACTGCGGTGTTTAAACCTGGCTTGCAAGGATTGATTGCCCACCAAATGCCGAAAGGTAAAGAGGCGGTTGGTTGGGCCTTGTTCTACGCCATGGTCAACGTGGGTGGTTTCCTTGGTCCAATGGTTGCGGGCTACATGGAAGTCATGCCGTGGCACATTGTGTTCCTAATTAACACTGGCGCGATTTGCCTAAACTTCATTCCTTTGTTCATATTCAAGGAGCCTGAGCATGAAGGCGCAAACGATGAAAGCGCCCTTACAGTGCTGAGCAATGCCTTCCGAGGACTGCTGGAACCACGCCTATTCTTCTTTACGATTGCATTCGCTGGGTTCTGGCTGATGTTCTACCAGCTGTTCGACATCCTCCCCAACTTCATTGACGATTGGGTAGATTCTCGACCCATCGCCGACATACTGACTGGATGGTTCGGAGATTCTGCAGTACCAACTGTGAATGCCGGCAACTTGACCCAAGCATGGATGATTAACTTCAACGCTATGTTGATCATTCCATTCGCCTACTTTGTGGGCCGACTCACTGGCAAAGCAAAATCGCTGAATGCAATCATTCTTGGCATTGGAGTGTCCGCGGTCGCCATTTTTGCTTTCAGCCTTTCTGCTAACGGATGGTGGACTTTGGCCGCGATTGGTGTTTTCTCATTCGGGGAAATGACCGCAAGCCCTACTAAGATGCGCTACTTAGCTGGCATTGCCCCTCCCGGAAAAGAGGGCCTGTACATGGGTTATGTGAACTTCACGGTTGGCATTGGCTGGTCTGTTGGTTCTATTATCGCCGGCATCATGTACGAGCGTGGCGGCGACAAAACGGTTTTGGCAAAGCGCTATCTCATCGAAGAGCAAGGTGTTTCTTCTGCCGCGGTCGATGCCCTGCCAAAAGCAGAAGTGCTGCCATTCTTCGAAGAAACGGTCGGCGTAGATGCTTGGCAAACCCGGGACATGCTGTGGGATCTTTACTCTCCGCAGGCCATGTGGAACGTTTTTGCTTTGATTGGTGTTGCATCCATGATAGGAATTTTCTTCTACAACAAAACCGTGACCGGTGCGAAAGTAAATCCAAACCATGGCTTTAACTTGAAGGGACATCACTACGTCTCGATGGCATTAGCACCGATCGCTTTGGCGTTCTGGTGGGGAACCTATCACCTTCACAACGAGGGCTTAGGATTTCAGCAGATTCTCGCTGTGATTGTTCAGGCGGTCATCTTCACCGGCCTGTTCGCGCTCTCCCTAACCATGGGACCACCGGAAACTCCAGTCGATAACGGACGCGAGGACTAAAAGAATCATGGCACTGTTCCAAAAAGCACCGAGTTCTCCTGAAGAGGTAGCGGAAAATGCGCCATTGGCGATTCCGCCATCCGAAGTCGCTGAAATGAACGAGGAAGAGTGGTACGCGAAAGCGTATCGGGGAGAAAATTCGCCGCAGTTAACCATCCGCGCAGTCGCGATGGGTTCTCTACTTGGCTTCATCCTTTCCTTTACCAATCTTTACATTGGCCTGAAGACAGGCTGGCATTTAGGCGTTGCACTCACTGCGTGCATTTTGTCTTATGCATTTTGGAACATCTTAATGAAGGCTGGTATGGCGAAAACGCCCATGACCATCCTTGAGAATAATTGCATGCAGTCGACCGCGTCGGCCGCAGGGTACTCCACCGGCGGCACCTTTGTCTCCGCACTTGCCGCACTCCTTATGCTCTCGGTAGCGAAGGAGACTCCAAACGGTGAGCACCTCCCGGTTTGGGTCTATTTGGTTTGGACTTTCTTCCTGGCCATGCTCGGTGTGGTGCTCGCGATTCCGATGAAGCGGAATATGATTAATCAGGAGAGGCTGAAGTTCCCCAGCGGAACGGCCGCGGCAGTGACGCTTCAATCTCTTTATTCGGAGGGAGCTGCTGCCATCAAGAAAGCCCGCCTTCTCATGCAAGCAGCACTCTGGTCGGGTGTGTTGAAAGTCTTGATTAGCTTGAACATGATTCGAGCAGTCAGTATTGATGAAGAGACTGGCGAAATCACCAGAGGTTGGACCAGCCTCTTTCCGGAAAACTTTCATATTTTCGACCGCCTTGGACTCGCGGCTCCAGGGGTAGTTCGCTCAAAGGAAACTCACGAAGTCTTGCGCGCCGCAAACCCAAGTGATTGGACCATGGTCTGGGCAAATGACCCAGTCATGATTGCAGCCGGAATGCTGGTTGGTCTTAGGATCGCTGTGTGGATGCTGATTGGAGCCTTGTTCCTCATCTACGGCTTGGGCGATATCGCAGCAGAAAACTTTTGGCTTTCACCAATCGGCGAAGGCTTTCAGGCCATTGCCGATGCCGCTGCACTACCCACTGCAGACTCTGAGCAGCTCGGCGCAATGTTGACGCAGCTCGCAGTAGATTTTCCTGCTGCTACATCCACCATTGACGGGATTCGCACCTCCACCAATCTCGATCCCGTGGCCGTTCAAGAGCAATGCGGAGCCTTTGCGCTTAGCGAATTTAAATCTGCCGCGACCCACCCGGGCAAAGCATGGAAAGAGATTGGTATCTGGTTTGGAGTTCCAATCATGGTTGCCTCAGGATTGTTGGCCTTTGCATTCCAGTGGCGCACGATTGGGCGTGCATTCAGCGGCATGTTTGCAAGTAGGAAATCGCATGGAGCTGGTTCAGTAACAGGAACCGGTGAGGTCCCAACAAGCTGGTTTGTGTCTGGCTTGGTTTTGGCTGGCGCAGGCGTTATCGCCATTGCCAACTACCAATTTGACATCCCAATCGTGTACGGCATCGTTGCGGTTGCCTTAACCTTCGTCCTTGCCTTAGTTGCTTGTCGCGCAACCGGCGAATCAGACATCACTCCGACTGGAGCGATGGGGAAGATTATGCAGCTCACCTTTGGCGTGTTGATGCCCCAATCCACCACAGCAAACTTGATGTCGGCTGGTATCACTGCGGGCGCTGCATCTTCCAGTGCTGACTTACTCAACGACCTGAAATCCGGCTACCTATTGGGTGCCAACCCAAAGCGCCAGTTTGTAGCTCAGTTTATGGGGATTTTTGCAGGCACATGCGCCACAGTTCTTGGCTTCATGATTTTGGTGCCTGACGTCTGGGCACTCATGCCTAAGGAAATGGCCGATGGCACCCTCGTTCAGCCAGAATTCGCAGCTCCAGCAGCTCAATCTTGGATGGCCGTTGCCGAAGTCTTCAAGCTAGGCCTTGAAAACATGCACCCGATGCACCGATCTGCCATTCAAGTCGGGCTAGGACTCGGAGTCATCTTCTTGCTCCTAGAAACCTTCCTGCCAAAAGCAAAAAAATGGCTGCCCTCCGCAACCGGCTTTGGGCTTGGCCTCATCCTTCCTTTCGAATATCCACTTTCGATGTTCGTCGGTGCGCTCATCGCTCACTTCTGGATGAAGCGTAATAAAAAGAACTACGATGACTACATGATTCCGATGTCTGCAGGAATCATAGCGGGCGTTTCCATCATTGGCGTGATTGTAGCCATCCTAAACATTAAGGTCTTCGGTTAGGAGCGCCTTCAAAAACCACGGGGTTGGCAGTCGCTGTTTCAGCAGCTGCCAACCCCGTGTTGCGTTTCGTTCTTTGTAAAGGAAACCTAAGAAGTCACAATCACAGGAACGATCGTTGCTGCCATGATCGCAGACATGGCTGCATTGATAGCCTCTTGCGTAGCTGCACCAACCAGTTCGCCCTTTACAATTGGTTCGATGCGCTTCTTTTGCTCCTTCAACTTATGCTTATCAAAGGTAGCGCGGATCAATTTCTGATGCACGGGTAAACATCGCTTTCTTCAAACGGCCAATGACTTCTTTCTCAACGCGACCGTCCAACTCTGGATAAATTTTGCGTTTAAAAATCAAGAGCACCAGACACATCCTTCAGCGCCAGCAGCAGGCATTCTTCATAAAGGTAGAGGTCTTCCTTAGAGGCTTTCATGGGAGTAGAACTTTTAGGGCTTGGGGGACGATTTCGAAACTGGCCGGCAGGAAACCAACCAGCTCGCCGTCGGCCTCTATGGGTACGCGCGAGGAGGACTCGGCGTGGATGGTTTTGCAGGTCGAATAGCGCACATTCGGGTGCTCGATCCGTTGCCCGCCAAAGGTTTCCTGAAGCCTTCGCAAAGCTTCAATCCGGCCTAAGTCCCCTACCTGAACCAGGTTAAGGAGCCCATCGTCGATTTTTGCATCCGGAGCGATACACATGCCGCCACCAAAATACCGACTGTTGGCCACCACCACAGTAATGACGGTTTTGGGGTCCAGAGCTGCTCCATCAATCTCCAATTGCACCTCGGGATTGCGAAAGGTCACCAAGGTGCGCAGGGTCTGCCATAAATAGGACGACTTTCCGGGCAGCAAGCGCGAGCGTTTTTGCAGACGCTCCACCACTTTGGCCCCAATCCCGAAATCAGCTGCGTTGAGGAAGTACTTCTCCACCGGAGCCCCGAGGCGATCTACGCACCGAATCAACCCGACATCGGTCGAACGAGGGGTGCCCGAGGCCATCAGGTCGCAAATATCGGACGCATCTTGCGGGATGCCTACACCACGGGCGAAATCTGCGCCGCTACCGGCTGGCCAAATGCCGAGAATTGGAGCGTCGGCCGCAGCTTGACCGGTAGCCCCTGAAGATTGGCCACGCGAGCCGGCTAACCCAAGGGAGCCGCCGGAAAATACGGAATGACGCGCGGCGAGCATGCCGTTCACCACCTCGAACAGGGTGCCATCGCCACCTACTGCGACAATCAGCTCCTGGCCACGTGAAACGGCCTCGTGAGCAATGCGGGTGCCATCACCAACGCCCTGAGTAAACTGAATCTCCCCGGTCGGAAAAGCCTGGCGCATGAGCGGTTCACTTTCCGCCCAACGCTTCCCGCATCGTCCGCCCGCCGCATGTGCATTGACCACGAAGGTGGCGCGCGGGATGGAAGACATCATCCACCAAGGTTAGCAGCCGACGAGCGCAAGTTGGACGGGCCTATAAGGGGTAGGAAGTGTTATCATCCGCCCGAAAATGAGCTTAGGTAACACCCTCAAGTCCTCGATCGGGGCGAAGGTGCTGATGGCGGTGACAGGAATCCTCCTCACACTGTTCGTCGTCGGCCACATGCTCGGAAACCTTCAGGTTTTCCTGGGCCCCGAAAAGCTGAACCAGTACGCAGAGACGCTGCACAACCTTGGGCCATTGCTCTGGGTGATTCGCATTGGCCTGCTAGTGATTCTGCTCTTGCACATTTTTGCAGCCACCAAAGTTGTGAAAATGTCAAAAGCGGCGCGCCCGGTGGATTATCAGCAACGCAAAGATCTCGCGACTAGTTTCGCTGCGCGCACCATGTTGGTGTCCGGCTTGCTGCTCGTGGTCTTCATAGTGTTTCACATTCTCCACTTCACCGTGGGCGCGATTGACCTCGCCGGCTCCACGGGTTTCGAAACGGACGATGGCCACAAAGATGTTTACTCCATGGTTGTAGTAGGGTTCCAACACATGCCAACCACTGCGATTTACATTTTGGGCATGATGATTCTTTGCATGCACCTAAGCCACGGCGTGAGTTCGCTCATGCAAACGCTTGGCCTTCGCAAAGCTTCCAACGCAAAGACCATCGATAAAGTTGGTCCTGTGTTTGCAGCCATTATTTTCGTCGGCAACGTCTCGATGCCCCTCGCCGCAATCTCCGGCCTCATTTCTTAGGAGGAAACGAACATGGCATTCCAGCTCGATTCCAAAATCCCTGAAGGTCCACTTGCAGACAAGTGGACGGAACACCGCTTCCACATGAAGTTGGTGAACCCGGCGAACAAGCGGAAATTCCGCATCATTGTGATTGGCTCCGGACTTGCGGGTGGTGCAGCAGCATCTTCGCTTGGCGAGCTCGGTTACAACGTCGATTGTTTCTGCTTCCAAGATTCTTCACGACGCGCGCACTCGATTGCAGCGCAAGGCGGCATTAACGCAGCGAAGAATTACCCGAACGATGGCGACTCGGTGCGCCGTTTGTTCTACGACACGATTAAAGGTGGTGACTACCGCGCACGTGAAGCCAACGTTTATCGTTTGGCAGAAGTTGCGAACAGCATCATTGACCAGTGTGTTGCGCAAGGTGTTCCCTTTGCACGCGAATACGGTGGTTTGCTCGACAACCGCTCCTTCGGTGGTGCGCAGGTCAGCCGTACTTTTTACGCGCGCGGCCAAACCGGACAGCAGTTGCTTATTGGTGCTTACCAATCCCTGCAGCGGCAAGTTGCAAAGGGCACGGTGAACATGCATGTGCGCACCGAGATGCTCGACATTGTGAAGGTCGATGGCCACGCAAAAGGCATCATCGTGCGTGACTTGGTCAGCGGCGAGATTCGTCGCCATGCTGCCGATGCAGTTCTGATCTGCAGCGGTGGGTACGGCAACGTGTTTTACTTGTCGACCAATGCCATGGGCTCCAACGTGACCGCTGCACTGCGCGCATTTAAGCGTGGCGCTGGTTTTGCGAATCCTTGTTTCACCCAGATTCACCCGACTTGCATTCCGGTTTCTTCGGAGCATCAGTCGAAGCTCACTCTCATGTCGGAGTCGTTGCGTAACGACGGCCGCGTTTGGGTGCCTAAGAAAGCTGGCGATGATCGTGCACCGCGCGACATTCCAGAAAACGAGCGCGACTACTACTTGGAGCGCCGTTACCCAAGTTTCGGCAACCTCGTTCCACGCGATGTCGCTTCCCGCGCCGCAAAGGAACGCTGCGATGCTGGCTTTGGCGTAGGCTCCACCAAGTTGGCTGTCTACCTCGACTTTGCCGATGCCATCAACCGTCTCGGCGAAGACACGGTGCGTGCGCGTTACGGCAACCTCTTCCAGATGTACGAGAAGATCACTGCCGAGAACCCGTACAAAACGCCCATGCGGATTTACCCTGCGGTGCACTACACCATGGGTGGTCTTTGGGTCGACTACAACTTGCAGACCACCGTTCCTGGATTGTTCGCGCTCGGTGAAGCCAATTTCTCCGACCACGGCGCAAACCGCTTGGGTGCTTCGGCGCTCATGCAGGGCCTGGCCGACGGTTACTTCGTCGCGCCTTACACCGTGGGTAACTATCTCGCGGAGCATGGCAGCTTAGACGCGGAAGGCAAGGTCACCACCGATCACGCTGCGTTTGATGAAGTGGAAAAAGAGGTTCAAGATCGTTTGGATCGCTTAATGGCGGTGCAAGGTGAACGTTCGGTAGATTCTTTCCATAAGGAACTCGGTCTCATCATGTGGGACAACTGCGGCATGGGCCGGACCAAAGAAGGTCTGGAAAAAGCCCTGCGCGAAATTCCAAAGTTGCGTGAAGAGTTTTGGAAGAATGTGCGCATCCCCGGCGATGCGACGAGCTTCAACCCAGAACTAGAAAAGGCCGCACGCGTTGCGGACTTCCTCGAGTTCGGCGAAATCATGTGCCACGATGCACTCACTCGCGAAGAATCTTGCGGCGGTCACTTCCGCGAAGAACATCAAACCGAAGAAGGTGAAGCGCTGCGTCGCGATGACGAGTTCGCTTATGCCGCGGTTTGGGAATACATGGGCGAAGGAAAAGCTCCTGAGATGTCGAAAGAAATCTTGGAGTTCAAAAACGTCAAACTAACCACCCGTAGTTACAAGTAAAGGAGCAGCAAATGAAAATCTCTCTCCACGTTTGGCGTCAAAAGAGCGCAACTTCCTCTGGTGGTATGGTGCCTTACGAGGTCGATGGCGTGTCAGAAGACATGTCCTTCCTCGAGATGCTCGACATGCTGAACGAGCAACTGATCGTGCAAGGCAAAGAGCCGATTGCATTTGATCATGATTGTCGCGAAGGCATTTGCGGCACTTGCTCGTTGATGATTAATGGTGTGGCGCACGGACCTGATGGCGGCACCACCACTTGTCAGTTGCACATGCGCAGTTTCAAAGATGGCGATGCCATCCATATTGAGCCATGGCGTTCGGTTGCGTTCCCGGTAGTGCGTGACCTCGTTGTCGACCGTTCTTCCTTTGACCGGATCATTCAGTCCGGTGGTTTCATTTCCATCAATGCTGGTGCCGCACAAGATGCCAACAACCTGCCAATCCCAAAACACTCGAGCGACCTCTCCATGGATGCTGCCGCGTGCATCGGATGTGGAGCTTGTGTTGCAAGTTGTCCAAACGGTTCTGCCATGTTGTTCGTGGCAGCGAAGATTGGCCACCTAGCGCATGTGCCGCAAGGTCAACCGGAACGCGCCAAGCGCGCGCGTGACATGGTTGCGCAAATGGATGCAGAAGGCTTCGGCGCCTGCTCCAATCACTACGAGTGTGAAGCTGTATGCCCAAAAGATATCCCGGTGAATTTCATCTCTGAGATGAACAAGGATTTCATGAAGGCGTCGCTGTGCGGTGACTCCTGAGCGCACCGAAATCGAGGCCAAGTTGGTCGCACCAAGTGCTGAGGAGTTACTGAAACTTCCTGAGCACTTACGCGCACTTGGTTTTTTGACTACCGAACCGGAACGCGTGGTTGCGTTGGACCATTACTTGGACACGCCCGATTTAGATGTGTTCCGCGCCGGCTGGGCGTTGCGTTTGCGCGATTTAGGCAGCAAGAAGTTTTTGACTTTGAAGTCCTTAGTCGCACCAGTCGATGGAATTGCTCATCGCGAAGAATATGAGGAAGAGGTGGATTGGGGAGGCTCTGCAGATTGGTCTTTCGATGACAGCACCTTAGATGGCCGCGTTAAGCCACTGGTTGGTGAAAAAACTTTGTGGCTATTGTTCCAGTTGCGTCAAGAACGCATGCAGTTCAACGTAGCCACCGAATCCAGTTTATGGATTGAAGCCAGCATGGACATCATCCGCTGGGAAGGTCGCGACAAAACCATTGAAGGCTTTGAAGCCGAGCTGGAATATATCCACGGCCCAGAAGACGAGCTCAAAGCCATGGCGAAAGCATTGCAGGAACGCACCGGCTGGGAGATCGCGCAAGAATCGAAGTTCGAGCGCGGACTGATAGTTGCTGGGTTGATTTAGAATTGAGGATGCTTTTCTCACTATCGATAAAATACATTATCAATAGTAAACTCCCGAGTAGGGGAGCCATGGGAAAGACACCGAAACCGTCCGAAGTCACTACGCCGCAAGAATCTACAAATGTCTCGCGGGTGGATTCTGGGCGCTTGCTTTCGGCCGAGCAGTTTCAACGGCTGACCGATGTGCCGACAATCCTGGTGTGGCTTGCCAACATTGACAATGCCAATACTCGACGGGCTTATCAGAGTGATGCAGAGGCTTTCATTGCCTTTTGCGGCATTGAGGCCCCTGATGAGCTCCGGCAAGTGACGCGGGCTCATATCATCGCCTGGAGAGGCCAAATTGAAGCCTTGGGACTGGCTCCGGCGACTATTCGGCGCAAGCTAGCATCCCTTTCTTCGCTTTTTGACTATCTATGCAATGAGAATGCCGTGGAAAGCAATCCTGTGGCCGGTGTGAAGCGGCCAGCCGCCGACAACAATGAGGGCAAGACTCCCGCCCTATCTGATAAGCAGGCTCGGAAACTGCTGCAGGCACCGGATGGATCAACCCTGAAGGGTCTTCGTGATCGGGCGATTATTGCCACTTACCTCTTTCACGCTCTACGAAGAACGGAGTTGGCTTTGCTCACAGTAGGCAGCCTCTCGGAACGGCGCGGTGTGATGCACTTCCGGGTCTTTGGCAAGGGATCAAAAACCCGGTATGTGCCGGTGCATCCTGCGGCGCTTGAAGCAATTTCAACTTACCTCGATGAAGCTGGCCACGGTGAAGAAAAGAAAGGTCCTCTCTTTCGGCCGGTGAAAAACAATACTACTGGAACACTCAATGAAGCCATGACTGGCGACGGGCTCTACAAGATGATTAAGGTTTACGCCTCCCTCGCTGAGGTGGAGGTTGAGGGGTTGTGTTTGCATGCGCTTCGCGCAACAGCCGCGACCAATGCTTTAGAGCACGCTGCAGATATTGCGTTTGTGCAGGGTTGGTTGGGGCATGCAAATATCAGTACGACGCGACTGTACGACCGGAGGCGGTCACGGCCGGAAGACTCTCCAACATTTAAGGTAAATTACTAACTTTGGCAGCGCCCCATCTGTTCCCTTGAAACTAGTCCATTACCCAAAACCCCGCGCTGGGTGAATAGTAAATATTCTCTCCGAAAACGGAAGGCCACATTCTACCCTCCATATGATCAATACTCGGATTCCCTTGAACTTCAAGAAAAAAGGTCTAGTCTTGAATTCCGAACCATGCTTCTGCCAACAAAATCGAACACGTATAGATTCAAACAACCCGTAACCCCAACTTGGCGATAGATGATTTCCATCTCCCAAAACAGATAAGTGCGCACCAGAAGATTATTGGCACCATAACAATTGGAGAATCCCCTACGACTTCGATAGGCCAGATAAAAGTACTCCATTGAAAGCCGAATGAGCCGGCACGACTAAGGGAACAAGTGAACAAAAACCCAAATAGAACGCTCGAAACGCTCGCTCCTCGCAGCAAAATTTTCTTATTCATTGTGGTAAACCTCCACCAATCCACGGGAAATCCCCACCATGAGGCTCAATTTCAAAACCGCCGCCATCACCAAAATAGGTGTCACATTTTAGGGCGGCCTTTATCGCCCTAGCATTAGCAAGTGCCTTACAGTCATTTTCATTTCCCCCATTGCATGATTTTATCAATGCTGGAATACCTGCCTCAAGCATTTTACAGAGAGGTTTCGCCTCTTTAGCTGTATCCATCGGACTCGTCGTGGGCCATAGCCATTGACCAGCCGACAATCCTGCGTGAGTAAAGGTCCATCACCACTGCCAGATACATCCAGCCTTCGCTGGTGGAAATGTAGGTGATGTCTGAAGCCCACACCTTGTTCGGAGTCTCCACATCAAAGCGTTGATTCAGCTTATTCTTCGCCAATCGGAAGTGATGCTTAGAGTCCGTAGTGACTTTGAATTTACGCGTAGGAATGCCTTGTATGCCGTTCTCCTGCATGATGCGTTCAATCCGCTTGTGGTTTATCACATGGCCTTTGGCACGCATCGCTTTCGTCATGCGAGGCGAGCCAAAGACTTCACGATTCTCCGAATGAATCAGCCGCATCTCTGAAAGGACCTTCTTGTCGCGGTTCATTTTGGCCGGCTTGGCCCCGCGATTTAGCCACGAGCAAAATCCACTGGGGCTAAGTTCCAGGGTTTTACACATCAGGCGGACTGGGAAGTTATTCATCTCAGCTTCCATCACTTGGTAGGAGGATCGCTCTCCTTCGCGAAGTATGCGGTCGCTTTTTTTTAAAAGTCACGC